>Ga0209711_10000667_pt1 | contig 34839 bp, 24 predicted proteins | sample ArcticOcean_MG_C_7_FD_187441 | JGI IMG/M metagenome (GOLD analysis project Ga0209711, IMG submission 187441) | Marine microbial communities from western Arctic Ocean - ArcticOcean_MG_CB11_88 (SPAdes) (version 2) | ecosystem: Environmental > Aquatic > Marine > Oceanic | place: Arctic Ocean...
CCATACCCGCCGCTGGATTTGCCAAAAAGCCCCCTGGCCCCCGGTTCTGCGATGACTGGGTAACGAGCCTCCACCGCGGGCACCAACACCTCGTGCAACCAGGTCGCCCACTGCCCCATCACAAATGAGTCCACATACTGGTTGCCCCCAAGCGAGGTGAAACAATCTGGAAAGACATACACCGCAGGTCCAAGCTCGCCCGCACTCATTAGTCGATCGATCCTCTGGGGCAGTGTTTCACCAAACCCCTTCCAGGCAAGGTGCGACAAGCCACTGCCGGTGAACCCGGCAAGATCAATGAGCACTGGATAACGTTCGTCCGCCCGACAAACTTCCGGCACATAGACCCCAACGGTCCGAGAGATTGGATCTCCCAGCATATTCGTAAGTAAAGGATGGGCCTCGGTTTCAAAAAACTCGAGCCGACCTTTGGGCTGGCTAAATGTATGCAATGGCATTAAAACTCCTCACCCTTATCTTGGCGTCAAAGTGATGATTCGCTTGCCACTACCGCCGGCGAACGAAGCCCCGTCAGCACAACGGAGATATCTTCAAAGACTCGATAGATCGCCGGCACAACCAATAAGGTCACAACCGTTGCAAAGGTCACACCGAACGCCAGTGACACCGCCATCGGCACGAGAAACTGAGCCTGGACGCTGGTATTGAACATGAGCGGCATTAGGCCAACAAAGGTGGTTAACGAGGTCAGAATGATCGGTCGACAACGGGTGACGGCCGCATCGACCACCGCAGTGTCTAGACTCACGCCTTCGGTCAGGAAGCGGTTTATCGTATACGTTAAGATCAGGCTGCTGTTCACCACAACCCCAGCCGCGGCAATCATCCCAAGGATCGACATCATGGCGATGCCCGCAACGAGATCAAATTGCTTCATGATTTGATGTCCCCAGATTGCCCCAACATAGGCAAATGGGATCACACTCATAATCATGATGGGCTGGGTATAGGAATGCAGCGGAATGGCAAGCAGCGCATAAATCACAAACAGCGCGATCAAAAAAGGAAAGACCAAACTCACCAGGTATTCTCCGCTCTGGCGCTGCTCTCCTTCGAGACTGAGCGCAACCCTGGGATGATCACCCAATAGATCATTCAGATAACTGCCGCTGAGGTCACTCAACACTTCTTCTGCGGTAATGACGCTGCGATCAACGTCCGCTGTGACATTGACCACCCGGCGCGCATCGGTGCGATTAATACTCGCGTAGCCCCGGCCAAGATCAGCCTCTGCAACGGTGGTAAAAGGAATCTCTGAACCTGCCGGCGTTCGAACCCGCATCCGGTCGAGCGCCCCAACACTGCGCCGCTCGGAATCGGTGTAACGCACCATGACCCGCACATCGTCCCGACCTCTTTGAATTCGCTGAGCCTCTTCGCCATAAAACGCCTGCCGAACTTGGATTGCCAACTGTGCCAAAGACAAACCGGCCGCATCGCCCTCGGGTTTCATCGACAGTTTGAGCTCCTGCTTACCAGACCGAAATGAATCAGTAATATCGATCACCCCAGGATAACTCGAGAGCTTCATTCTTATCGATGCGGCAATGTCCCGAAGTTCATCCACATTCTCACCCGACAACTGAATATCGATGGCGTTCCCCACAGTAAACAACGAACTATTAAATTTGAGTTCAACCGCCCCAGGGATCGAGCCTGCCTGATCGCGCCAGAGGTTGGCAATGGTTCGGGTATCGAGGCTTCGCGCCTGGCTCGGCGTGAGCTGCAAGGTTACTTCGCCTAAATGGCCCCCGCCAGAACTCCCCCCACTCGGACCACTCGGACCACCGCCGCCTCGACTCGAAGGTTGATTGCCAACGGCTGACAAAATGTGCGTAACCGGCGGCGCCTTGGGGAACTGCGCTGCAAGTTGCTCGGCGAGGGCTTCAGCCGATTGCTCAAGGTAGAGCACCGCATCCGCCGTTGCCGCGGCCGAGGTCCCCAAGGGCATGGTCAACTGTGCGATCGCTTGATCTGAGGCCAGAGGCGGAAAAAACGAAAATGGCAATCGCCCGCTACCAATGACACCCAGTCCGGAGAGGAAAAACACCAAGGCCAACGCAAGGGTTGTGTATCTTGCCGACACCGCAAGGGCCACCAATCGCCGAAAGCGGGTATTAATAAAGACCTCAACCCGCTCAGAAAAACGTTCTTGCGCGCGCACCAAACTTTGAGCGATGCCTTGGGACAATGAAAAGGTATGCAGTAAAATCATGAGGGATACCACGCCAATCGCCAATCCAAAATAACTCGGAACATCCCAGGCAAATTCCAGCAGCAAGATGCCAACCACCGGAACCATCAGCAGATAAATTTCCCCAGCCTCGGTTTTGACATCTTGGTGGCCCAAGTGCGCCGGTAGAATCAACTGGGATTCGATCAAAGAAAAAATCAGACAGCAGATAACGACCGTCGCAATCACCGCGCCGATTTGGCCGGAACTCCCCACACCCTGCAGCATGGGGACAAAGGCGCAGATCGTCGTCAGGACCCCAAAAATAACCGGTACCGATATTTTTTGAGTGCCGACAATGGCGCCCTCTAACAGGGTTCGGCTCTTGCGCTGTTCGGAGAAGACGTTTTCACCCACCACGATGGCATCATCGACCATAATGCCGAGCACCAAAATGAACCCAAACAGCGAGATCCCATCAATGGATAACCCCAGATAGTTTGTTAAAAACAAGGCGCCTAAGAAGGCCACTGGGACCCCAATACTCACCCAGAAGGCCAGCCTGGGTCGCAAGAACAGCGCCAGCAGGATCAAAACCATCAAAAACCCCTGGCGTGCACTGTCAAGCAAGGTGCTGAGTCGATCCCGAAGCAGCCTAGAATTATCATTCCAAACGGTTAAGGTAACGCCCTCTGGTAGACCACTGGACGCGGTCTTTAAGTAACGATTTACTTCCGCTGTGATTTTCAGAATGTCCTGATCCCCGACCCGAGACACCCGAATAATCGCGGCAGGTTCCCCATCAAAACGCAGGGTTTGATCGGTATCTTCAAACCCATCAAAGACGGTTGCGACATCTTTTAAAAACACCCGCCGGCCTTCGGTATCGCTGCTCAGCAGTAAATTCTCAAAGTCTTCACCACTATAGGCCTGGCCTTTAGTGCGTAGCAGAATTTCGCCATCACTGGTTTTTATGGCGCCCCCCGGCACATCCAAAGACTGCCGTCGAATCACGCTGGCAACCTGATCTAATGTCAGACCATTTCGTTGTAAAGAGGCTTCCGACACCTCAATTGAAACCTCATACGGGCGCGTATTGATTAAAGCGACTTGGGTAATACTCGGCAAAGCCGCAATATCATCTCGGACTCTTTGTCCGAGCACTTTGAGGGCGCGCTCATCTTTTGGCCCAGTGATCGCAATGTCCATCACACTCCGAACACTCGTGATCAAATTAATGACGGGCTTTTCGGTTTCTGTGGGCAAAGTATCGATCGCATCGACCCGGTTTTTGACATCATCAAGCGCCTTGGATTTATCGGTCTCTTCAAACAGTTCAACCGAGACCGTACAAATCCCCTCGTTGGCTTGGGATCTGATTTCCTTAACCCCCTCAACGCCTTCTAACTCTTCTTCAATGCGAACACAGACGCCTTGCTCGACCTCCTCCGGTGCGGCGCCGAGATACAAGACAGACACCGTAATAATCGGCACGTCGATATCTGGAAACGATTTCTGCGGCATGGTCAAAAGCGCTGAGGCCCCAGCGAGCACCACCAAAATCAGCAAAAGATTGGCCGCAATATGATTTTCAGCAAACCACGCAATGATCGTTTTCATCGCAGACTCACCTCAGTATTGGACTCAACAATCCGGACCTGCATACCCTCGACGGCATCGTCCATGGCAGACAAGCAAACCCGATCACCATTTGACAGCCCTTCATCAATCAACACCCAGTCGCCCTCTCGGCGCACCACATTCACGGTGGCGTGACGCAGGCGTTGCTCGGCATCGATCAAAAAAACCGCATCCTCGTCTCGCATCGCCGTTCTTGGCAGTTTCACAACGCCGGGCAGTCTTCGACCTAAAATCTCGGCCTCGACAAACAACCCAACAGCCAAAGGCGGATCACCAGACCTTGTTTGATAGGGTGCTTCCACGCGAGCCACCAAGTTAATCATCCGAGTTACGGCATCAATTTCGCCCTCGGTTCGAACAATCTCACCTTCCCAACGCTGGATCCGACCCGCGAAATTCGCACTCAAATAGACCTTCGGCCGAGATGTTTCGGCAATGCCTTGCGCTGACAAGGTCACATTCAAATAAGCAAGTTCTTGATCCTGGATCGGCAGTCTGACTTCAGCGTAATCGGTGGCATAAAGCTTCGCGACCGCCACCCCCTTTGCAACATATTGACCGATATCAATTTTTTCGCTCCGAACCCGCCCTTGGTAAGGTGCAATCACCCGGGTTCGGGTTAGGTCTGCCTCGGCGCTTTCTACTCTCGCCGCCGCCTCTCGATAGCTCGCCTTGGCAAACTGCAGGCGATTTAGTGCCCCGTCTTCAAGGGCTTGACTGGCCGACTGGCGCTGTTTTAAATCGAGCTGGCGGTTGTAATCTTTTTGAGCAAAATTGACCTCGCTAGCCGCTTTGGCCAGTACCGCGCTGGCCAGCTCCAAGGCGATTTTATAGTCCGAGGGATCAACCTCAATCAAGACCTCACCGGCGTCGAAAAAGCCGCCCGTCACCATACCTTGCGCCATACTAACGATTCGGCCAGAAACTTCCGCCACCAAATCCGTTTCACTGCGCGGCTCGACCGTGCCAAATGCACCCGCCGTTAACTGCAGAGTGCTGATCTCGATGACCTGGCTCTGCACCAAAGGTTTGATTGCGACCGGTGGTTGCGAATCAAGCTTTGGTCCGGTCGCCAGCAGAATAAAGAACAATATAAAACCCAGTGCTGCCACCCCAACGGGTAATAAGATTGGCTTTAAGCGAGTGTTCCAAAAGCGGGCGATCCAACTCATAAAATATCCTTTTCAATTGAGCGGTTTGTGGGCGTTATTTGAAACCCATCCACACTAAATTTTAACAGCCGTTTAAACGACACATCGGTTGTTGTTACAGATCCAAAAAGCGGTGACGATGGTCGCAGCAGCGTAAAACTCAAAGCGCCCACGACAAACGAGAATTTTTGGGCAATCAGGCCCTTGTCTTCATTTGGAAAACAGGCGGCCACGGCGGCGACAAATTGCTCAATGACGTCACTGAAAACCAGATCTAACAACGGTTCAACAACATCAGCCGGTTCTGTCATGACCCGCCCCATAAGCCGTCGAGCCGGGGCTTCATTCTCGGTGTAAAACACGGGCCATAAAAAAGCATGCAGGATCGCCCCGATTGCATCGGGGCCTCGCTCACAAACCCTGGCTAGGCGCCTGAGTCTCGCATCGTTGATCGGCGCGACCCGTCGAATCAGCACCGCCTCGAGCAGACCGTGCTTGGATCCGAAGTGGTAACCCATCGCCGCGATATTAACCCCCGCCGTCTGAGCAATGGCTCTGGCAGACATCCCCGCATAGCCGGCATCAATGAACAAGGACTCCGCAGCATTCAACAGCCGGGCCTGGGTGTCGTTCGAGTCACACGCAATATTCTCTGGCTTCGGATTCATGCCTACACTCATACCAATCGGCGCCTTCGCGGTTGATAATGACCGGTTAATGACTGGATCGTGATCGTCTTGTCAGTGGTAACAACCGCCAGACAGGTTCTTCGATACCGCGCCGAACCCATTTTTTGACCTACTTTCAAACGATCGTTTAAAATCAGTGAGTATACGCGAAGGCGCATGCTTTAGATTCATGGAATCTCATTTTCCGCCTGGGCCGCAGGCAATGACAACAGGATTTGGACCACAGACGACCCGAAGTCAGATTAATCCAACCAGATCAGCGCAGCACAACCGCTTGACGGTATGTCGACCCAAGCCAGTTGATCAAATTCCCGGGCCCAGCGGTTTGCATCGAGGGGGTCTATATCGAAAATAAGATAACTGTCCTGCGCCCAGAACTGCTGCGCATTCTCAGCCCGAGCCACGAAATAATTCAATCTTGCTTGCTCGACCTTAGACAACAATTGCATCCGACGATCCAGATTGTCATCATCGCTCAAGATCTGCCCTCGGGGATTGCCGGCGGCAAGCAGGCAGGCAGATTGCGCGTTGAAACTGGCCAACAGCAGGCCCAAGCCGTGATGAACCGAACCAATTTGGAACACAATCGGTGGATCATCATCAATAACGTAATCCGCAGATTCATATATCGCGCGTTGCGCCGCATCGGTTGTGAGCATGAAAACCCTTACTTTATGTGCCATTAACACGCTGTACTGTTAACATTGTATCAAGGCTGCATCGATTCGGGTTAAACAGATTTACCCCGGTTCTGAGCACTGTTTTCGGAAATAACCAGGTCTAAACTGAATTTCATGGCACTAGAGACACAGCAGGAAATGCAGATCAAATTTGCGCGGCGTGATCGAGCGTTGTTCTTGGTCTTGGTGAATCTTGCCTTCACCGGGCTTCTTATTGGCCATTTGTTCACGACCTCCGGTGACTATCGGTTCGAACTGGATCAAGTTGGATTTGAAGCCGCATCATTTTTATCCGTTTTCGTCATGTTTATCGCGGCAACCCTCATTAAAGTCTCCTTGGCCGAACGCCGCGCCGTCCTCATTGGCTTATTCGCCCTCCAAACGGGCAATTTATTAGATGCAGCAACCGGTATTTTTTTTAACGCCGCGCCCGTTTGGTGGTGGATCGGCGATGGCCTGACCTTCACCGGTGAGGTGATCCTTGCGCTCGTTGTGTTTCAGTTCGTTCGACTCACCAACGATCTCACCAATCGCGATCCCTTAACGGGCTTATTTAATCGCAGCTACCACATGCGAGAACTCGCGACCTTGTTAAAAGCGAACCATCACAATAAAGAGCCGGTGGCGGTCATCGCCATCGATATCGATCACTTCAAACACGTCAACGATGTCCATGGTCATGCATTTGGGGATCTGGCACTGCAAGTCCTTGCCTCAGCTGTGAATACCTTCAGCGATGAGGTCAAAATTATCAGCCGGACCGGCGGCGAAGAATTTGAGGTCGTGGTAGACCAGCTTGATGAACCGGCTGTACTCGCGCTCGCCGATCGAATCCGGTTAGTGATTTCCAACGTTGACCTGGGCGAAAACAGACACTTAACGGCAAGTCTTGGCATTGCCCTCAGCCATGTTGGTGAGGCCCTGGTCTCGCTGCGGCAGAGAGCGGACGCCGCGGCTTATAAGGCCAAAAACACGGGCCGTAATCGGGTTTGTGCCGCGGACTAATCTCTGAGCATTATGATTGGCTCACCAGGGCGCCTTGTCGCGTCCACTTAAAATATCAACCGGACCGTTCAAGTCACAAGGGCCAAGACGCGCAGCCGTCAACCGCAGGCCAGCTGCCCATTGCCCCCGTCCATTAGACTGCGCCGACCCGCCCCGATTCCGCCCAAAACAACCCGCAAGCGCGGTCGGGCACCTCAGGCATTCTCATCAAACCTTACCGGCGACGACCCCCATTGCTCGCGACGTACCTTCGAAACTGCAGGCACTAGGCTAGCTGCTGCCGCAACGTTTGCGCCGCCGAACGAATCTGGTCACGCTCCAATACGGGTATCTTCTCGTAATGATTCATCATCAGACGCATTCTCGGATTGGGACCAAACCGCGCCCTGTGACGGTCAAGAAAATCCCAATACAAGACATTATAAGGACATGCCATCTCGCCCGTGCGGGCAGTCACATCATAGGCACACGTGCGACAATGATCGCTCATCCGCTGGATGTACTTCCCAGAACTGATGTAGGGTTTCGACGCAACCAAGCCGCCATCGGCGAACTGACTCATGCCCCGCGTATTGGGCATTTCGACCCACTCAATGGCATCGACATAAATGCCAAGGTACCAAGCATCCACTTGTTTCGGATCCACCCCCAACATCAGCGCAAAATTACCCGTAATCATTAAGCGCTGAATGTGGTGCGCGTAACCATGCTCAAGCGACTGGTCAATCGCCTGCTTTAAGCACGCCATGCGCGTATCGCCCGTCCAATAAAAGCTCGGCAGATCCATCTCGGCGTTCAGGACATTGCGCTCGGCATAGTCCGGCATATTGGCCCAGTAAATACCGCGAACAAACTCTCGCCATCCTAGGATTTGCCTAACAAAACCTTCAACCTCGGCGCACCCAACGCTTGAATCAACTTGTTCAAAGGCGGCAACCGCCGCGTCAACAACCCGCTTGGGGCTCAATATTTTACTATTTAAAGCGAAGGACAATCTAGAATGAAACAGGGACCAACCGCGGCTGGTCATTGCATCTTGATAGCGTCCAAAGTTTGGCAACAATCGAAGGCAAAAATCAGCAAGCAGCGCCTCGGCTTGAACTTCATCCACCGGCCAAATCAAATGCGACCCGATCTGACCTAAGGTCTTAATCCCATGCCGGTCGAGTCGAGCCTGAATGGTCAAAGCCGAATTCTGAAACAAAAATGGCGCCGGAATCACGACGGTTTTGGGTAACGCCTTTTGATTGTGTTTATCAAAATTCCATTGTCCACCAACGGGGGATCCGTCCTTCATCAGGACGTTAAAAGACTGGCGCATTTTCCGATAAAAGGGCTCTAAGCGATGCGCAGAACCGGCTTTAAACTGTTTTTTTAAACCCTGTTCAGTTAGATAGAAGTGTTCGGATTCGACCGCCTTGACCTCGACTCGCGCCGGTTGCCAGCTCGCAAGCTGCTGGCGAAGCCGATACTCATCGGGCAGCTGGTATTCCACACGATCGATCTCGTGTGCCTGCACACAATGGGCTAAGAATTCGGTTAAGGATAGAAACTGAGCGGTTTGATCTAAATTGTAATGATGAACGCGGTGACCTTCGCGCTCAAGCCGGTCCGCAAAGCGTTCCATCGCCAGAAAAAATGCGACCGTCTTTTGAATATGATGCTGAACGTAGCGCTGCTCCTGCACCAGTTCAGCAATCACATAGAGCACATTTTGATCCACTTGCGTGAACCAGCTGTGATGCGCATCCAGCTGATCCCCTAAGACCAGCCTCAGTACCTTTTTGGGTTGGCGGTCGGCAGCCATTGTAGCGTGTGTCCTTTTCCGTGATTGGGGCGGTCAATGCGCGCGTTTCCGCACGAGTGATACGACACACCACTGCAATTGGCTTTCAACCGGCACTTCGACGAAGCGTAAAGGACGCGATCAACCGAGATTCACGACCTGCTTGGTTTTCAAGGACGGCAGGTTAGCCGGTTGATAGGTTGCAATCAGCGCGCGACGACGATGAGTCGATTGGTTTCGTGCTGAGCCATGAATCAAAAATGGGTCGAAAAAAATGACGCTGCCTGCCGGCTCATTGAATTCAACGACCCGCGAGAAATCCACTTCATCATCGTGGGTATAAAAGCCCTCAAGCTGGCTACCATCATTCCGAGCCGGGCGAATACCCTCATGATGACTGCCTTGAATCACCCGAAAACCACCCGCGCGGGGCATAACATCATCCAAGGTCACCATGACGTTAGGCAGTTGCGTCACCTGCGCCGCATCATGGATCCAATAGGGCGCGTCTTGGTGCCAGCCAAATTCCGACCCACCAGGTCGCTTAAAATTAATTTTATCCGTCCACAGCGACACCTCATCGCAACCCGTTAACTGTTTCATCGGCAACACGAGGCGTGCATCCATCAACAATGCCAGCAAGTCTGCCGACAGTGGGTGAGCCGGCTCTAACACCCTTAAATCGTTGTCGAACGGTGCTGGCTCAAACTGCAAGGTATGCGCGTCGAGATCAATAAATCGGCGCCCATCGATGATGTATTCACGTCCCAAATGGCTTTGACGAACAACCGCTTGTTCGACGCGATCAATCACCGCATTGAGCTGCGCGATTTCCTCGCTCGAAAACACGCTCCGACGCACAGCGAAGCCTCGGCCTTGGTAGCCGTCTAACTCAATTTGCGTCAGCGCCTCTGACACCCTACTTTCGACAGGATCTTTCGAGGCATGCTGGACGGCGCCGAGTGGATCTTGTTGCGGATTGCGGCGAGCATTGGGGGCTGGCTTGTCACTCATCGGCCCACCAATCCAGGGCTCGGACATTACAGCGCTCGACGCCTCTTAAATCCGTGGTGTCAGAAAATATCACAGTTTCACCAGGCCCCAACTTCTGATCCTCTCCAACCGCATAAACCAACCCGGTATCGGCAACCGAGCCATCACCGCGCTTCCAAATACTTTGTACGGTCACTCGGGTGACATCAATGGAGCCAAGATTGCGCACCAGGCCTTCGACTCGGGTGGTCCGTCCTTTGCGAACACACTCGGTCATAATGGCATCCACTCGGGTGCGCACTGGCGCGTCAATTGGCGCCACCGACTCGTTCGATTCGACAAGTGCTGGCTCGCTATCTTGCATCAGCCAGAATGCCGCGCCGATTAAGAGCGCCACCGCAACGGCGACATGACCCAGATATCGTTCAAGCATCAATGGCCTTACGCAGCAGCGAGACGCGTTTGCGACCGCCGTCTGTCATTTGTTGCGCCATTTCTTGGAAACCCTGTGCATGATGAAACGCAAGGGACCTAGGATTAGGCGGCGCCAAATTAACCTCACAAGTCAGGTTTTTAATCCCCATTGCCTGCGCCAAATCCGTTGCATGACCGTACAGGGCCTGCGCCACGCCCTGCCCGCGACATGGGGGGGCGATAATAATCCGGTCAACATAGAGAAATTCTTCAAAGGCCTCGGAAAACCAACGATAATTGAGGCTTTCGTAGGCTTGTCCTTCCCTAAGGAGTAGGACGAATCCTGATAGCGCATTGTCTTGGCTTACCATCACCCGAAACGATGCCGCTTGTTCAATCAGCACATCAAGGCTTTGTTCGCTGAGCGCATTGACGTGCGGGGTATTGTCGTTATTTAGGGCGAGAACTTCGCCCCGCCAGTGGAGTGGGTCTTGACTGACCTCGTGCATCATTTTTTCGCCTCCTAGGACGCATTGACCGCTGAAGAGTCTCAATCTTAATGCGTCATACACTCGTTTAGACTATTCTTTTTTTCAGGATCTCAAAGACAACGCTCATGCCAAATGTCACCGCGCTCACCCAGCTCCTCAATAAAGGTCAAGACTCAGCCCTACTAAGGTTTGGACTCGCCTCAGCTTATCTCAAAGAGCAACCTGAGGATCATTTAGCCCAAGCCCTGCGTCACCTCAAACGATGTCTTGAGCTTGAGCCAAAGTATACCGCGGCCTACAAACAACTCGCCCAAGTCCAGCAGGCCTGCGAGGACTTTACCAGCGCGGCTGAGACCTTACGCCTTGGGATTGAATCGGCCGAAAGCGCAGGCGATCTACAAGCCCAGCGAGCCATGCAGGTGTTTTTAAAACGACTCCAAAAACATCTCGGCACAAACCTGCCACCGAATCCATAACCATTATTGAGGTCGTTTCAAAATCATCCCAAGATACATCTCGATCAGCCGCCGATCTTGATCCCAACCGGGCACCCGAGCTGACAGTTCTGGCGTTGCTTCAATGGCCTTTTGAACGACCAAAGCCAGCGCCGCTAACGCCGAATCACTTCGCTGCACGATGACGGCCTCACGCTTCATTGCAAGCTCGTCCACGGCCCAGCCAAACCCTTGGTTTGCCAGGTAACCCAAAAAGGCGATCAATATACAGCTGGCTTCGAGCTTGGGAAATTGTTTGAGCGCTTGCTTAGACAACTCTTTGGGGAGGCCAGGGCGAACCTTTTCCAGGTGCAGGTGACCCACACAGAGCGCCGGCAAAAACCCGTCATTGCGACTGAGCGTTAAACTCAGACCCAAAGTATCCCGAGGCAACACAACGTAAAACGCGTCGCGCCCACGGCCAACTTTTACCCAAAACGAGGTCACAACCGACGCGGCCGCCACCCAAGTTTTCACGCCTGTTAGTAACCCCGCATCATCCCGAACGACAGGGGGTAAACCATCGACACCTTCACTGACACAAAATGCCGCCCAGGCCGCGTCTTCAATACCAAACTGGCAACGCATTGCGGCTTGATAACCAGCCATAAACACCTCCGACAGTGAGCCTGCCAAAGCGCCAGAGGCGGCAAGCCAATCCTGCGGCGCAAGGGTTGGGTCATAATGCTTTTGCCACAATTCAAAGTAGTTTTGTTCTGCAGAAAAATCCATCAAAGCCCTTTCCTAACCGGCATTCCTACTCGGTATAAAACAAACAAGTCCGTCAGAACACTCACCTTCGAGCAAACCAGCGCCGCAAGCGCGGCCGAGCCTGCTCGCCGACCCAAGTCCCAAGCCAAGACCCCAACTGCCCAATCAAACGAAAAAGGCCCCGCGCCGCGTTCAGCACCACCGTCAGGCTGCCCCTGACGGATCGCCGCCAAACTCGAGGCCAAGCCTGTTTAAGTTGTTGCTGTTTTCGACGAAATCGCTGCACGAGCGGCGTTTGATACCACCACCGACCAAACCGCGGGGAAACCCGCGCCAGTAACCCGGCCGCCATGGCCAAAAAGACCAATCCAGGGAGAACGGGCAAAACCAACCCGAGCAGCCCGAGCAGCACCAAAAGTGCTGCCGCAAACCCATAGACCATCTTTTGCCAAGTCGACAACTGCCGCACAACCAATTCGCTGAACGGATTAATAGGCTTACTCAAGACCGCTGCGAGCGCTGGCAGACGCAACCGTTCTTTCATGCCGCGCTACTGATCCAATGAAGCAAAGGTCTTGCCTTCGGCCACAAGTCGCTCAAGTAGCGGCGCAGGTTTCCAAGCCTCATCACCGGTTTCCTCGTAAAATCGCTGAATATCCGCCAGCACTGCACTCAGCCCTTGAACATCGGCAAACCACATGGGACCACCAACATGGCTTGGGAAGCCATAACCATTTACATAAACCGTGTCGATATCGCCCGCCCGCAAGGCGTGACCCTCGTCGAGCAATTGCGCACCAATGTTAACCAGTGGATAAATACACCGTTTGAGAATCTCGTCATCAGTGAAGTGCTTCCGCTCATAGCCTAAGTTTTCGGAAACGCGCTCAATCACCTCAAGCGCAATCGGATCGACCACCGGGGTGCGATCGCCGTTTTCATAGCGGTAATACCCCAAACCGTTTTTCTGACCATACCGATCCATTTCACACAGCGCATCCGGGATCCGAGCGATAATGTCATTCGAGCCACCCCGCATTTTTCTTGCACGCCAACCGAGGTCGAGACCCACCATATCCGCCATTGCGAACGGCCCCATTGCCAAACCAAAGTTATAGATCACCGTATCGACCTGTTCAGGGCTTGCGCCTTCAAGGATCATCAAGTTTGCCTGACGGCTATAACCACCGATCATTCGATTGCCGATAAAGCCGGGGCAATTGCCTGCCATAACACTCACTTTTCCGAGTCGCTTGCCCAATGCCATCGCGGTACCGAGGGCTTCTGGTGACGATTTCGCCCCTCGAACCACCTCAAGCAAACGCATCACATTGGCTGGACTGAAAAAATGCATGCCACAGACAAATTCCGGCCGGTTCGTGCTCGCTGCAATGGCGTCAATATCTAAGCCGGAAGTGTTACTGGCAAGCAACGCGCCGGGCTTCATAATGCCATCGAGTTTTGCGAAGATTTCTTTCTTCAAATCCAGATTTTCATAAACGGCTTCGACCACAACATCTGCTTGGCCGAAATCCTCAAGGCGGTCTGCCGGTTGAATGAGCGCCATACGCTGATCCATTGCTGCCTGGGTCAAGCGGCCCTTCGCAACCGTTCTCGCATAATTGCCTTCGATGACTTTTAGCCCCCGCTTGAGGCCTTCTGGATCATTGTCATGGAGTTGCACCGAAATGCCAGCATTGGCAAAACACATCGCGATACCTCCGCCCATGGTGCCGGCGCCAATGACCGCAGCCTTTTGAACGTCGATGAGCGGCATATCCTTCGATAATCCCGGAATTTTATTCGCCGCGCGTTCCGCGAAAAAGATATGGATCAACGCTTCTCGTTGCGGATCACCTAAACACGCCGCAAAGCACGTTCGCTCGACCGCCATACCCGCATCAAAATCATCCAAGGTTACGGCTGCCTCAATACACTTGAGGATCTGAGCCGGGGCAAATTGGCCGCGATGGGTTTTATCAAGGTTTGCAGCCGCCTTGGTAAACAAATCGGGCTGGTTTCGATCTGCGAGGACTTTATCCGATAGATCTCTGATCTTTCGAGTAGGACTCCCTCGACCTTTGAGGTCCGCGGCAAAGCTCAAAGCGGCCTCAACCACATTTTCGTCGACGACTTGATCAACAATCCCCAACTTGAGGGCTGCAGGCGCCGGCACTGGATTTCCGGAAATGATCAAAGGGATCGCCGCTTCAGCGCCGATCAGTCTTGGCAATCTCTGGGTTCCGCCAGCGCCCGGCAGAAGACCCAGTTTGACTTCGGGCAAGCCCAATGGCGCCGTTGCCAAGGCAACCCGGTAGTCACAGCACAAGGCCACTTCTAGGCCGCCACCAAAGGCGGTTCCATTGATCGCGGCGATGACAGGCTTGTCGCTACCCTCCATCAACGCAAGAACCTCATTCAATCCAGCGCCTTGTGATGCGGCTGCACCAAACTCACTGATATCCGCACCCGCAATAAAGGCTCTATTTAGACCGGTCACAACCACAGTTTTAATTTGATCGTCGGCCAAAGCACGGGTCATACCGTCGAACAAACCCTGACGTACCCCGGATGACAAGGGATTGACGGGCGGATTATCGATGCTCAACAGCGCAGATTCCCCACGCACTTCATAATGTACTGATCCTTTCACGAACGCTCCTTTTTAGATAATCACGGAAAAGGCAAGAGTATAACTGGGTTTAACCCATTTTGGGGCGGCGCCACTGAGTGGTCCCGGTTTGTTTTAACTTGACGGTCGCGTTACGCTCCAAGCACCCACCTTAATCGAAAGGCCCACAGACAATGGTTCCTCAAAACGGTACCCAAGCCTGGCTAGATCAAGTTTCCGAAGACCCCATCGAGCCGAATCAAAGGATTATTGATCCGCACCATCATTTGTGGCGGCGTCCAGAAAACGACTATTTAGTCCATGACCTCTGGCAGGACACCGGCGCCGGACACCAGGTTAAGATGACCGTTTTTGTAGAATGCGGGGCTGAATACCTCACCCATGGGCCGGAAGAGGCGCGCTCGCTTGGCGAAACCGCCTTTGTCGCCCAGCAGGCCGAGTTCAGTCGGGGCGACCCGATGCAGGCCACCATCGCCGGCATTGTCGGCAAGATCGATCTCAGGTTACCCAGCCAAACCCTTAAGCAACTCTTTGAGCAACATCGAACGGCAGGCCAGGGCCTATTTCGTGGGGTTCGGCACGCTGGGGCGCACGCGCTTTACCCTGAAACGCTGACGATACCCGGCCGAGCGCCGAAGGATTTGTATGAGAACCCAGATTATCGCCGTGGTATACAGGAACTGGGCCGGCACAATCTGACCTTCGATACCTGGCATTATCACTATCAAAACCAAGATTTTATAGGGCTTGCCCAAGCGTGCCCAGAGACCGTGATGATCTTGGATCACTTCGGCACGCCCCTCGGGGTTGGCCCGTTCAAAGGTCAGCGCGAACAGATCTTTAGTGCCTGGCAAAAAGACATGGCCATTTTAGCCCGCAACTGTCCAAATGTTTTTGCCAAGCTCGGCGGGTTAGCGATGCCCGACAATGGTTTCGGTTGGAGTGAACGCAGCCAACCCGCCACCAGCGACGAACTCGTTCGCCAACAGGCGAAGTACTATCATCACATGATTGACTGCTTTGGCGCTGACCGCTGTATGTTTGAGAGTAATTTCCCCGTTGATAAACGCTCCATTGGCTACAACCCTCTGTACAACGCGTTGAAGAAAATCGCTGGCGATTTCTCAAGCGAGGTCAAAGATCAATTGTTTTATGGCACTGCAGCAAAGGTTTACGGGTTAGCCGCGTTGTAAACCGGCAAAGCCCATTGCACGCCAGCAAAGGTTTGAGGTCAGCGGTTTGGGGCCCGATTCAACCCGAGTTATTCAAACTCAGTCATTCAATTAGGGCCATTGCACGTAGCTGTCGGCCCAGCGGCGCATCAAATCAAAGGGGCAGCGCGGCCGTTTAAACGGCCGCGCCCAGCAGCTTCTGGTAAGCGGCGGGCCTTTCATCTGCAACCACCGATACCCGTTCGCCATAGCGACTGCCCGGATAGTAATCCCAAACAGAATGATGTTGGGTGCAACGGTTATCCCAAAGCACCAAGGTATTCGGAGCCCACGAAACCCGCGCTGTTAATTTCGGCGTACTTTCGATATGGCGGAATAAAAGCTGTAACAACGCATCGCTTTCCCGAGCGCTCAACCCTTTGATCCGACTGGTAAAGCCGCTGTTGACGTAGAGCACCGGTCGGTGCGTCTCGGGATGCTGGGCAATAACCGGATGCTCATTTCTTGGATACCCCCCTTCCGGCGGCACCGATTTATAAGCCCCCACATAGGGCAAAGCGCCGTCATGAATTGCGGTCAGCCCAGACAGGAAGGCTTTCATCGGATCCGAGAGCAACTCAAACGCGAGGTACATATCGGCAAACAGGGTATCCCCGCCACCGCCCTCCGGCGTCTCGGTGACATAAAGCAGCGAGCATTGCGGCGGAAATTCATCGCACGTGACATCAGTATGCCAACCTTCACCTGCGGTATAGGCTGATTGTGCATTGGTTGCGACCCGTAACACATGAGGGTCGCCCTTCTGCTGACGGGCATGCATGGGATGGGTATGCAAAGCGCCAAAACGACTCGCAAAGGCCTTATGCTGGGCCTGGGATAACTGCTGATCTGGAAATGCCAGCACAGACCAGTCCAAATAAACCGCGTTGAGTGCCTGAAATGTTTCGCCGCTCATAGGCTCGGATAAATCAACACCCTGCACGATGGCGCCCAAATGTGGCGTTAGCGATTGAATCTGCATAGGCTTGCCTCCTTTTCAATGGATCAAAGCGTTATCGGATTACAGCATCATCCCCCGAGATTTAGGACCTGTCCAGACCCAATGCGTGAGAACTTAGTCATCAGGGACCGGTTGAAGCCGGGCTTTACCGGTTAAATCGAGCACCGCGCCGTCGAGTCGATGATCGGGTACCACCCCAAGATAATGCGCAAGCGTTGCCGCAATATCGATGCTATAGGCAGGCCCGGGGATCTTGCCCGGCTCGATCCCGGCGCCATAGAAAACGATTGGAATATCCCGGTCGTAGTTATGGGGGGACCCATGGGTTGTGCCCAATTCGTCGATCAAACAGCCTTCGGCCATTTGAACGAGCGCATCACCTAAGCGGTCCGGCACCAAACTGCGTTTCATTGCCTCAGCCAGTTCGCCGGAGGCCGTCGAGAGCGCCTCAATGCCCCAAACCTTTTCGATTTCAGGCTTTGATTCAAGATACGTAATCACTTCTGCCACCACAGTTGCGCGGGTCAAGCCGAATTTCAACAAGCCGGCTTCCTGAACATACAGATGCCCCCCATCACTGGACAGTAAGGTTCTCGGATCCCCAAACGGCCAGGTGAAAGCTCGGTACAGATGCCAATTCAAACCAAGATAAAGCGCGATTGGCGTCAGCCGGCCTTCATCAGATGGACAGTTCAACGCGTTATTCTCACGGGCCCACTCAGGCAGCTCCGCCACACCATGATCTGCGGTCAATACCACCCAATAATTGTTGGCGCCCAGTTGTTCATCCAAGCCGCTCAAGAACTGGCCGAGCATCTGATCCAATCGATCGAGTGCGTCCGCTGCCTCAGCACTTCTAGGCCCATACAAGTGACCCACCGTATCCGTGGCAGACAAGCTAATGGATAACAAATCCAACGCCGAGCCCTGGCCAAGTGCCTCCTCGGTCACCATTAATTGCGCCAACGCGATCGTGGCCTCATCGATAAAGGGTGACGCGTAAACTTGCTTTGCAATCTCCTCAGCCGTCCCAGCTTTGAGCGGGTGCCCACTGACGCGGTCATACCGGGGATCTTCACCGTGATAGTCGTCGACTCGCGCCGCGCCCGCGGCATGGTCCCAGCGCTCCGGAAAACCGCGCATAAACCCATCGATCGACGGCGCCTGACCGTTGAACGCCAAGACGTAACTTGGCAACGCGTTTTCATAATAGCCACTGGTTGTAAATCGCCCTTGTGCCGAGTCAAACCAGTAAACGCCATCCGGATGCATTCCGCCGAGCGTGATCGCAGCTCGATCCTTAGCCGAAACCGAGAAAACGCGATGCTCGGGATTTTTGGCTTTGAGCCAATCGCCTAAGGTGTCCGCTCGGAGATTAGTGGGACTCCGCCCCTTCTTGCCGCCCAACACGGAGTGCGCCGGATCATCAGAGCCAACACAATAGCGAACCTTGCCTGTGGCACGGTCTAAAAATGAATTACTGGGTAGGCCGTGATGTTCTGGGTTTAAGCCGGTCAAGATCGAGGCATGGCCTGGACAGGTCGTCGTAATGCCATGCGCGACTTGTCCATCCGTGAAAATCCGACCGGCCTGAACCAAGCGCCCCAGCCCGGAGTGAGTCGACTCAAACAACCGATCACGACGCAACTGGTCGATGGCAATGACCACCACGAGCTTTGGTGACGGCGACAAGCCGGAACCACCCTGACCAACTTCGGTCATCCCGAATGCAGGCGCGCACATAAGACTGAGCAGCGCGGTGCTGAACCAACCGAACACTCGCGGCGAGCACCCGGGCGCCCGTTTCATCTTTATCGTCTGTATCATCATGGTAACCGCCTAATCGAGATAATGGTGATCGGTTCTTTAGGGGCATCAAAAAAGCCACCTTGAGCGTCCGTTGCAACTTGCTCAATGGTTTTCACGACGGTCATACCATCAATGACTCGACCAAACACGGCATAACCGAAACTCTTACACCGCTTTGGCTTGAATAGACCGCGTTCCGCTCGTGCCGCAGCCGCTGCCTCATCCGATCGGCTACAGCTTGTTGGCTGATGATCTAATCGCGGGTTATCGGCAACATTGATAAAAAACTGATTGGTGGCACTATCTATTTCGGACATTCTGGCCATTGCAATCGTGCCAACTTCGTTTCGCAACCCATTATCCGCCTCGTTGAAAAGACTCGGGCCGGATGGGGATTCGGTCAAATCACGATAATGACCCCCGCCTTGAATCATGAACCCGTCGATCACGCGATGAAAAATCGTATGGTCATAACCGGCTTGATCAACATACTGCAGAAAGTTAGCGGCCGTTGCGGGCGCTTTATCCGTATTAACTTCGAGCGTGATGGCGCCGTATGTCGTCTCCATAATCACCCGGACCGGGTCTGCCGCGGCTGCACCGGAGCAAACGAGCCCGAACAGGCTCAGACTACGAATCAAAGTGCTCATTGAACCGCTCAAGCTTTTCATCTTATCCACCGCCTTCCTCTGCACTGCCACGCACCCCTCGACGCTTGGATCCCAGCGCTTAAACACGACGCCTTAGGACCCTGGGTCTATAGACCCTAACCCTTTAGACACGCAATCTTTCAATATAACACCCCAAAGCAGTTCATTCCGACGCGTCTTAAATTGCTAAACTCTAGAATTCCGAGCCTTTCGCACGTCGGCCATGCCGCGCCAAGCGAATCAACGCGCAGGCAATGCGCTCATCTGAGCGCGGACTGGTCTTGCACGGTTCTCTTCTGAACAAACCCTGTGGTCATCAAAGCGCTTTAAGACGCGCGCTCTTTTTTAATCTGGGCCGAAAGGCGCAGATTATAACGAAAGTATACCGCTGACAGGCTGTCGATCTAAATCACTTTGGCACAAAGCATTCATCCCAATTGACTCAACCCAGCCAATTTATAAAAGCCGCCGCCGATCTGACGCCCTACTCGAAACCTTAACGCGCGTCGGCTTACATTCGGTGCCAGATTGAATGGCGATCAAAGGTTGATTGAGGTCTGGTAGATCCATGCCCATTTCAAGCTCGTCGAACAATGTCGGGTCAAGCTACTCGGTAAAGCCTGGGTCGACCTGACGCAGGGCATGCTCGGCGAGGTAACGAACAATACCAGGGTGGGCGCAAGGCTGTTCGGGAATTAACCGAAACCGCGCCAGCGCGGCATCACCGTCTTCATAGGTCCGCGTGCGACGCGCCGCTGCCCCGGCGGCGGCTTTACGAAGCCCCCACTCAGTATATCGACTCGCTGGGGCCGCGGTAAAATGAGCAACAATAATGCTGCCGATATCCGCGCCATAGCGTTGATGCACGTCCAGACCAACAAAACCGCCAAAGCTCTGCGCGACAACAAAGGGTTTGCTTCCGAGGCCCGCGGCCGCCATTACCCTTCGGGCTTGATCAGCGAATAGCGGCTTGGAATATTGGGACCGCCACGCACTATCGCCATGACCGGACAGATCCACTGCCGCGACCCGAAAATTATCCGCCATAAAGCGCGCAACGAACTGCCACCAACGGCGATGGGCGTTACGCCCATGAATCAGCAATACGCCCTGGCGACCGACCGAGCCCCATGAGGCATCGGCAATCTCCGCACCCCGGCCTTGCACATCCCTCGACTCACCGGGTGCTGCTAACCCTCGATCATACCAACCACCTCTTGCTTGCACTGCTTACGCCGCCTTTTGCCTTAAAGGGCCCTACGCTTGTCATTGCACTGAAAACTGACTTTGCTAAAGTCTTAATTGAGCTGTTATCGTCTTCACCCATTCATTTAAGAGTACCGTCTTATGTCACTGGAAGGAAAAAACGTCGTCATTATTGGTGGCACCTCCGGCATTGGTCTCGCCACAGCTGTCATGGCCCAACACGCGGGCGCTAAGGTCTGGGCAGCGAGCCGAACCGAAGAAAAGATCTCGCAGGCGACTGCGCTGCATCCCGGCATTACGTTTTCACAAGTCGACACCCACGACCCAGATGGCTTGAAAGCACTCTTTGCCTCAGTTGGCCATATTGATCATCTTGTTGGTGCAGCGACCGGTGCCACGCGAACCACGGCGCCGTTTATGGACCAGACGGATGACCAATTTAGAGCGGCTTTTGATAAGTTCTGGGGTTACACCCACGTCGTCCGATCTGGCGTGCCATTTCTTGCAGATAACGGGTCGATCACCCTCGTTTCGGGCACACCAGCAAGACGCTGTAATCCTGGCATGATCTCGGTTTCTTGTACTGGCTGCGCAGTTGAAGGTCTTGTGCGCGCGCTCGCAAAGGAACTGGCACCGCGACGGGTCAATGCGGTTGCGCCAGGGATCATTGATACGCCGATGTTTGATCACTTTGGTGACAAAAAAGCTGCAACGATGACCGCGATTGGCAAGGGTATGCCCCTCGGTCGAGTGGGTTTACCAGAAGAAGTGGCCGAAGCGCTGATCCTTTCCATGGCGAACCATTACATGACCGGAGTTGTGATCGACATTGACGGCGGCGCGCTGCTTGCTTAACGCAGGCCGCGACTAGAGCGTTTGCGCACGCCCCAGCGGCAGACCGCGTTCATAGCATTGGCTGATCATTTCACCCGTGCTGGCTTTCTGGAAATAAAAGCCTTGGCCTAGATCACAGCCCAACTCTTGGAGCAACTTGAGTTGGGCTTGCGTCTCCACACCCTCGGCGACGATTTTTAGCCCCAAACTGTGTCCCAAATCTATGATGGCTTTTGCGATAATAAAGTCATCGGTGTCCCGCGCTAGCTCCTGGATAAACGCTCGATCAATTTTCAACGTGTCGAGTGGAAATCGCTTTAAATAGGCCAACGACGAATAACCCGTACCAAAATCATCCACACTGATTTTGTGACCTCTCGCCCGGAATTTTTCGAGGAGTTTTAAATTACTATCGATGGCTTTCATGGCCACGCTTTCAGTAATCTCCAAGCCAATTTGCTGGGGCGCTAAGCCGTATTCCAAAATCAACTGATCCAAACGATCTACCAAGGCCTCAGAAAACTGCTCTGAGGAGATATTGACGGCAATGGAAAAGCCTTCAATTGCTTTTAAGTTAAACGCCTTGAGTTGTTGGCAGACCGTCTCGAGCATCAGGTCTCCCAACAGCAACACCAGTCCACTCTTCTCAGCTAAAGGCATAAACTCATCTGGCGGAATAAACCCCTCACCCGCTAGTGGCCAGCGCACTAAAGCCTCGAAGCTGACAATTTTGAGCGTTTTCAGATCAACAATCGGTTGGAAATAGGGCAGCAGAACCTTTTGATCAATCGCATCTTGGAGTTTCGAGCGCATCAATAGCATGGCCTTGGCCTTTTCATGCATCTCAACATCAAAGACCGCAGACGAAAGGCTTTCAGACTTAGCTCGCCCCATGGCCGTTTCGCTATCACGAACCAAATCGGTTGCCGCGGTATACGCCCCAGGACCAAAAACGAGACCGCAATGCGAATCAACCGTTATGGTCGCATCCGGGGCCAATTCGATATTGGCTTGGATCGACGTTTGAACTGACTGGATGGTCTCGAGGATTAACCCCGGATCATTGCCATCATTCAATAGCAGCGCAAATCGTCCACCGCCAAGGTGAGAAAGCGTATCGTCTGGTTGCGCGATACGCTGGATGCGACGGGCCACTTCAATGATGGCATGGCCCCCCGCTGAAAACCCCAGCGCTTGATTAATCACACTCAAACCTTCAACGGTTACGACCACCACCGCGAATGCCGCGGGGTCCTGGCCGTCATCGGCCCGGGTCGAAATCAACCGAGTGCTCAGGCGATCCAGAAATAATTGCCGATTCGGTAGACTCGTCAAATCGTCATAAAAGGCGGTTTTCACCAGGCGCGTTTCTTGCGCGATTTGTGTGGTCAAATCTCTGAGTGAAATGACCAGTAGCGCCGCCTCACCGGGTGAGAACCAATTGAGGCCCACGGCGACCGGCAGTGATTCCTGGTTCTCCCGCAGTAACCACTGCCGATCAAAACTGCTCGGCAGCGGCGCCTGTCCTTGCAACAGCTCAGCCAAGTCGATCGCGGCGTCTGTTGGGTTGAGCGCGTGGAACCGTAAAACCGCCGCAGCGTTAAGCCCCATCAACACGTCCTTTGGAATCCCTAAAAGCTGAATCGCCATCGGATTTGCAAGCAAAACAACCCCAGCTTGATCGACCGTCAAGACCCCATCATCCAAGTTTTGTAAGGTGGCCTCTAACCGAATGCCGGCCTCTTTTAGCGCCACCTCCATTTGGTGCTTATGAAGCGCAATCTCGATGGTTATTTCGAGTTCACGGTTATCAAAAGGCTTTAAAACATAGCCATAAGGCACGGTCACCTTCGCACGGGCCAGCGTCTCATCATTCGAGTAAGCCGTGCAGAAGATGATTGGCAGATCCGCCTCGGCCCTAATCCGGTCTGCAGCCTCGATGCCATCCATATCACCCTTAAGGTTAATGTCCATCAAAATCAGATCGGGCCGCTCACTTAAAACCCGAGTCACGGCATCTTCGCCTCTGGCCGCCGTGCCAATCACCTGATAGCCCAGTTTTTCGAGCCGGCCTTTAATGTCTCGCGCCACAAGCACTTCGTCTTCAACAATAAACACTCTACTCATGGGGCTTTCGCTCAACTGCTGGGAATTCAATTATAAACTGGGCACCGTCCATCGACTGAAATGACAATCGGCCCTCCAGCTGCTGGGTTAAGATATCGACGATTTCCATCCCCATAGAGCCAGATTGCTTCGGGTCAAAATCCTGCGGTAAGCCACACCCATTGTCCGATATTTTTAGCCGGTACCAATCACGGTCCTTGACGAATTGCACGTCGATGACCGCGGCGCGAGCCTGCCCTGCCTTAAAGCCATGTTTGAGCGCATTGGAAATCAACTCATTAATAATCAAACCGCAGGGCACCGCAGTATCAAGCTCGAGTGCAACTTGGTCGACCAAAACCTCCAGCTGAACCTCAACACCTGGAATGCTGTAAAAGCGGCACAAGCCTGTTGCTAAAGTTCGAATGTAATCTTCAAAATTAATTTCGAGCAGATTGTCTGACTGATAAAGGCTCTCATGAATCAGTGACATCGACTTGATCCGTTGCTGGCTTTCGCCAAGCAAGCTCACCAACACCACGTCGTCCTGGGCATCTGCCTGCATATTCAGCAAACTCGAAATGACCTGCATATTGTTTTTAACGCGATGATGCACCTCTTTGAGAAGCAATTCTTTTTCCATTAACGAAGACGCAAGCTCGCTCCGAGCCTCTTTGTGCTCGGATATTTCCCGCTGAAGGGCAACCGAGCGTTCCGCAACAAGTGATTCAAGATTTTTTCGGTAGTCCGTCAGTTCAGCTTCCGTTTGCTTTCGGTGGGTGATATCTCGGGAAATTGAAACCAGTGCGGATTCACTCAATATCGAATCCTGGACCCTGGCAATCGTGACCTCGGTGGTTCGGTCCGGCGCACTCGGTGGCCCCGCAATTTCACCTTCGAAACGTCCCGTATTGTCAAGCGCGCGGATCACAACCCCTCGCTGGGCGGCATCGTTAATCAACGCCGTCACGACATCCTGCCCAACAGCGCCAGTAGGGGTTAACCCATGAACCGCTTCGATGGCATGATTGGCAAATAAAATTTCGTGCTTGGCATTGGCAATAATGATGCACTCGGTCGCCTGTTCAAGTGACTCGATATAAAGCTGCAAACGTTGACTGTAGCGCTTCTCTGCTTCAAACCGTTGTCGTCGCGTATTATTTTTTAGCAACAACAAAACTGCTACAATCAAGGCCGTGAGATAACCCAGATAAGCCCACCAAGTGGCCCAAGGCGGCGGCAAAACCGTAATTCGAATCGATGCACCGCGGTCGTTCCAGACCAGATCATTGTTCGATCCAATCACTTCAAACTCATAATCCCCTGGATCCAAGTTGGTATAGGTGGTTTGGTGCTCGCCGGCTAATTCAACCCAATCCGAATCGAATCCCTTTAATCGATACCGAAATTGATTTTTGAGCGGCGCGGTAAAATCCAATGCGACGAACTCAAAACCAATGACCGAATCTTGATAATCAAGCACCAACTGATCCATCTCATGTAATGCTCTGCTGTGCAGTTTAACTTGGTTGAACTTACTAAATTGGGTCAATGTAATCTCTGGCACATAGTTATTTTTGGTGCGGATTTTGATGGGATCAAACACATTGAAGCCGTTGTTACCGCCAAAGATAAAAAGACCCTCCCTCAGCGCGAGGTAAGCGCCGCTATTGAAATCCGTATTCTGCAACCCATGACTTGAATCAAAGGATTGAAATCCCATCGTGATCGGATCAATCATGGTGAGTCCTTTACCGCCGCTGACCCAAATTCGCCCCGCAGCATCTTCCAGCAACCCAAACACGGCGTCACTGGCCAGCCCATCAGCCTTCGAATACCGCGAGAAGGTTGCGGAAACTGGATCGTAAAAATTGATGCCCCGATCGCGCGTCCCGACCCAAATGCCTTGATCGGTTTCAAGCAGCGCAACAATGTTATTGCTGGACAAGCTCGCCGAGTCGCTCGGGTCATGAAGCAATGCCGAGGTATCGCCCGTGACCGAGTCCAAAACCGTTATCCCGCCACCATCGGTTGCCACCCAGAGCAGCCCTGCCCGAGTCTCGATAATATCAAGGGTGCGGAGATCGCTAAATTGCCCTTTCGGATTAGACAGACTTGGAAAGCGCTTAAAGCCAAGGCCAGGTTCAAACAGATTGATACCGCCACCGTAGGTTGCAATCCATTGTCGGCCCTTCGAATCCAAATAAATCCGACTGACGGCACTGGATGACAACGATCTGGGGTCCTCTGGATCAAAGCGATACACTCGATCCACCCGACCATCCTTAACAACGTTGAGCCCGCCAATCATCGTGCCCGCCCAGAGTTCATCGCCAACAACCGCAAGGGCCATCACCCGCCGGCCGCTGAGGCCAATGGACTCGGCATTAAAAAAAATCGGGTCGCTTTCATTGGGCGCCCAAACACTCAGCCCTTCAAACGTACCGATCCACAAGTTACCTGATTCATCTTCGGCGAAGGAGGAGATCGAGGGCGAGGAGACCTCATCCCCAACCGTTGCTTGAAGTTTAAACACTGGAAATTTTTCGACGGTGGCATTCCACTTACTAATGCCATTAAACGTCCCAACCCAAATGACCCCGCCTTGATCCTGAAATAAAGACAGAATCGTATTGTCGCTCAGGCTTTTACTATTGGATAAATCCGACCGAAACTGTTGGAACCCTTCGCCGCCGGATCGCCAAAGATTCAACCCCCCATCGGCACCAATCCAGAGATCGCCGCCCGTGTCTTTGAGGATCGTCCGGATACGGTTACCGGTGATCGAGTTCGAGTCTTTGGGGTCATGTCGGAAGCGAAACCAACGATTATCCCGTTCATCAAAGACACTAACGCCCTCGCTATAAGTGCCGACCCAAAGCCGTCCAAGCGTATCTGACTGAATGGCGCGCACCGCATTTTCTGACAGGGAGTTCGGGTTCAACGGATCCGACAAATAACGTTCTCTGACTTGGCCTTGACTATCGATTACCGTAATGCCGCCAGAATCAGTACCGACCCATAGCCGATCCGCTTGATCCAGGTACAACGCCCGAACGCTACCCGCACCGATACTGTTTGGATTATTGAGGTTATGTCCGAGCCAGGTCGTGGTGCCGTCCGGGCGAATCTGCACCAATCCCAAGTTAGTCCCCACCCAGATGACGCCACTGATGCCTTCAGCCAGCGCATAAACCGAGATTGCCGCCGAGTTGGTTTCGAGCGAAGGCCTGAGCACGAGACGTTCAAAGCCTTGGGTTACCGGATTAAAACGATCTAGTCCGGCATCGGTACCAATCCAGATGCCACCCGTTTGATCCACGAGCAGCGACCAAACTTGATCATGGGACAGCGAGTTAGGATCCTCAATCAGATGGTAAAAGTTTGTAAACTCATAACCGTCATAGCGATTGAGACCTTCTTGGGTTCCGATCCAGATAAGCCCTTGATGGTCTTGAACAAAGGCGGTCACGCCGTTTTGGGATAACCCCTGCTCGGTGGTTAGATGATCGAAAACGATGGCCCGCTTGTTCACCAAGGCTTCTATGGCCAAGGCTGGGGTTGCGGTGAGCATGACCAATAGGATCGGGCCGCAACCGAACATCAGGCGCCGGATATCGCACCCAAGTCGGCTGGTGTGATTCACCAGAGCCGCGATGCTCGAAGAAAAAGCGCTCAAGAAGCTCAATGAGACCACTCGGTTGATCCAGAAATCCCGAAGCGGATATCAAAGCAGCATTTTCATCGAGTCACAAGTTAAAACAAAGCTGGACACCGTGGTGCCAGCTACAGGTTCCAGATAAAGCCTGCATTTTCAGGGTTCGATAAGTTCCAAATGAAGCCTGCGTTCTCAGGGCTGGAAAGGTTCCAAATGAAGCCTGCGTTCTCAGGGCTCGATAAGTTCCAAATGAAACCCGCGTTCTCAGGGCTGGAAAGGTTCCAAATGAAGCCTGCGTTCTCAGGGCTGGATAAGTTCCAGATGAAGCCCGCGTTCTCAGGGCTGGAAAGGTTCCAAATGAAGCCGGCGTTCTCAGGATTCGATAAGTTCCAGATGAAGCCGGCGTTCTCAGGGCTGGATAAGTTCCAGATGAAGCCGGCCTTCTCAGGGCTGGATAGGTTCCAGATGAAGCCCGCGTTCTCAGGGCTGGATAAGTTCCAGATGAAGCCTGCGTTCTCAGGATTCGATAAGTTCCAGATGAAGCCGGCGTTCTCAGGGCTGGATAAGTTCCAGATGAAACCGGCGTTCTCAGGGCTGGATAAGTTCCAGATGAAGCCCGCGTTCTCAGGGCTGGAGAGATTCCAGATGAAGCCGGCGTTCTCAGGGCTGGAAAGGTTCCAAATGAAGCCGGCGTTCTCAGGGCTGGAGAGATTCCAGATGAAGCCGGCGTTCTCAGGGCTGGAAAGGTTCCAAATGAAGCCTGCGTTCTCAGGGTTCGATAAGTTCCAAATGAAGCCTGCGTTCTCAGGGTTTGATAAGTTCCAAATGAAACCTGCGTTCTCAGGGCTGGATAAGTTCCAAATGAAGCCTGCGTTCTCAGGGCTGGAAAGGTTCCAAATGAAACCGGCGTTCTCAGGGCTGGATAGATTCCAGATGAAACCTGCGTTCTCAGGGCTGGAAAGGTTCCAAATGAAACCTGCATTTTCAGGATTTGAGAGATTCCAGATAAACCCGGCCTGACTAAAACTCGAACCGGTGTCCAAGACGCCCGCTTGTTGCGACTTCAACCCGATCAGATAGCTGCTCAACAATTGGGCTTCAACCCCGAATCGTCCGTCAAACGCAAGCTGCTCCAAGCCCTGAAAGGACCGATTCAGTAAGTATCCTTGTGCCACCAAATCGGCTTGTTCCCAATTCAAATCATTGGCGGCAAGGCTCTCGAGGGTTACATACTGGCCATCGCGCTTAAGCGCCGCCTCATCGAACACCGAGGCCGTATTAAATGCCTGCAACAAATTTTCCGTCGCGCCTGTGTTCTGACGAAACACTGCTTCGCTCGACGCCATGCCCAATTGATCCGGGTCATCTAAGGAAAGGCCCTTCTCAATCTGCGCTCGGCTATTAAAAGGGCCCTTGAAATGGGTGCGCCCGGCGATATCCGCTTTCAAATCTAAGCCTTGATTGGCACAACCGGTGGCCTTCGACGCGACAGCGGCGACCGCGTCGATCAATCCTGCACCTTGCTGAAGCACACTAAAAGTGTGCTGATCATCCTGGGTTGCCAATCTCGCAGACGCCATCAACCGACACTTCACATCATTGGGCGACAAAGACGGGTCATCTTGCAACATCAAAGCCGCAACCCCACTGGCGGCCGCGGCCGCTTGGGACGTCCCTGACATCAAATAATAATGATAGCCGTCATGAAACTCTGGGTGTTCAAACGTGACGGTTGACGCCTCGGGAATCAAACCCATCATATGTCCGCCTGGCGCCGTGATTTCGGGCTTTGCAAAGCCCTCGAGCGTCGGGCCAACGGACGAAAAGGTTGCCACGTAATCATCGCTTGGATCATCAATGGTGTAGTGATCCGTCACGGCACCAACGGTAATCACGTAGGGCACGTTGCCAGGCGCGCCGATCGTCATCGCGTCAGGGCCCGAATTACCTGCTGAAACAACAACGGTAATGCCCGCATCCCAAGCCGCCATAACGGCTTGATTAATGGGGTCCTGCCAGTAATGAGAGACCGCATCCCCTTGAAAAGCCAGCGTCAAAACCTTGATATTAAACCGGGCGCGATTCTTGACCACGTAGGCGATCGCACTGACGACATCCAGGTAGGTACTTTTACTCTCATCGTTAAAGGCTTTAACCACCACCAGGTCCACGTCCGGTGCAATACCATGGAAGCTACCCGTTCGACTGCCGGAACGATCATAGGTTGCCTCTGAGGAGGCCAGCACACTGGTGATATGAGAGCCATGACCGTTTTCGTCAACCATCACGGATCGTTCTTCGTTATTGATGGCATCAAAAAATGACAAGACTCTGGATTGACCTTGGGTATCGAGTGCCAGCGCAGGATGCGCCCAGGCACCGGTATCAATCACGGCAACCCCAACGCCTCGACCCGTCAAACCCGCTCGGTGCAATTCATCCGCACGGACCAAGGTCGGGAAAAAAGAATCTCGTTGCTCACCCTGTATGGGTAAATTGCGCCGGGATAAGAACTGAATTGTTTGACCATTTTTAAATCCGAGATTGAAGGCATACTGACTTTCATCTCCACTCGCGGCGTGCGCGAACTCAACCTCGACCGTTGCCGAGTTGCCTGGGGCTAATGCACCTTCCAGACTAAAACTCGCGCCATCGCCTGCAACCTCAACCGGCGCGCGCCCGGCTTGTTTGATTGCCACACTCACAAGGTCTGCACCTTCCGGCACACCTAATTCTAACGTTGAAAATTGCAACGATTTAAGGCCTTGATTGACCAACGACCAGCCAACGATCTGCCCATCAATCTCAAGGGTTGCTGCACTCTTGGCTGAATAATTCAGCCCTGTTAACGCAATGGTCTGATTTTGATTTAACGGGACTGGCATCGCATCATAGCTTGCGACCTGGAGCCTTGGGTGGAGCAGGAACGACGGATTATCCTGTCCCAAAAGCTCGAGGAGATAGGTTTCCGCCGATTCTGTTTCTTGTGGGGAAGTCTCAAATTCGCGCCATAGAAAGCGAGCAAGACTTTGCTCAAATTGACCCTCAAGGGCACTGCCGCGCCCTAAGATCGGGGCAGCATCGTCGCCCTGGTCGCGCGCAAGCTTCAGGGCCGTTCCTTTTTTGCCCTCCCAAAGGTAACGCGACAATTCCATTTTAGGTGTTTTTGCACCGTCCCATAGGTCGCGTGACAATTCGGTTTCGGGCGCCTTTGCACCGTCCCATAGGTAGCGGGACAATTCCATTTTAGGCGTTTTTGCACCATCCCAAAGGTCGCGTGACAATTCAGCTTCAGGCGTCTTTGCGCCGTCCCATAGGTAACGGGTCAATTCGGTTTCAGGCGTCTTTGCGCCGTCCCATAGGTAACGGGTCAATTCAGTTTCAGGCGTCTTTGCGCCGTCCCATAGGTAACGGGTTAATTCGGTTTCAGGCGTCTTTGCGCCGTCCCATAGGTAACGGGTTAATTCGGTTTCAGGCGTCCTCGCACCATCCCAAAGATATCGGCTCATCGTTTTAGGTGCATTGTGCGTGCCCTTAAACGGATCGATCTGCGCCGGCCGATCAGAGGCCGTCTTGCTGGCCTCATCCGCTTCGCTGTGCGCGCTTGGACTCGGCGCGCCGGTATTGTCCTGCCGCTTCGGCATAGCCTTTGCGTTTAGACCCAGCACGGAAACCGCGTCGGATCTCATCTGCGTATCAAGTATCGAACGATTCGCAAATACGCTCGCGCTCAAACTCATGGCCAATAGGGGTAGCCATACTTTTCGAAAAAATTTCAAGAATTTCGTGAATAACGTTCGTTGCCGACTCATTGCACCGCTCCTTTAAAAGGTTTTCTTCGCCTAACGCCAGTCATGACGAACGCGAATACGAACCTTTCAAAATGCACAAGCCGTGCCACATCTATTAATTACTATAAGTACCTGAATTTATTTCCTTTTATTTTTCAGCAGCGAGTAGAGCCAACGCTAAACGACGGTTTTTTGACGTTCACGGCAAGACTTGCCGGGAACGACATGGGGCGATTCACGAAGGATTATCTGGCAGCTTTTGTGCACTGCAGCCTGCGGTCGATCACAAACCCAGGCGTATCAGGGGACATCGCAGCTTGACGAAATCAGTCTTAGCCACCGTACTTACGCTTTGCCTCGCGGCGCCGAGCATGAAGCACTGGCTCGGTATAGCCATTGGGCTGCTCGACCCCTTTAAAGATCAAATCCGAGGCGGCCTGAAAGGCAACCGAGGCCGCAAAGTTTGGCGCCATGGGTCGATAAGCCTGATCCGATGCATTTTGCCCATCGACGATCGTCGCCATTTTTTCCATAACGGCGGTGACTTGCGCAGGACTACATAACCCATGCCGCAACCAATTGGCGATGTGCTGAGAGGAAATCCTCAAGGTTGCACGATCTTCCATCAGCCCAACGTCATGAACATCCGGGACTTTAGAGCAGCCAATACCTTGATCGATCCAACGAACCACATAACCGAGTATCCCTTGAACATTATTTTCAAGCTCTTCATTGATCTCATCTGAGGACAAGTTCTCGCCTCGTAGCAAGGGTAGGGTCATGAGGTCTGCCAGTGTGGCCCGTCGAGCCCCTATTAGTTCCTGCTGTCGGCCTGGCACATTAACAGAATGGTAGTGCATCGCGTGCAAGGTTGCAGCCGTTGGTGAGGGCACCCAAGCGCAGTTCGCCCCTGCCATAGGATGACTGATTTTGGTGGTCATCATTTGCGCCATTTCGTCCGGCATGGCCCACATGCCTTTTCCGATCTGAGCGCGACCCAAAAAGCCCGCTGCCAAACCGGTATCCACGTTCCAATCTTCGTAGGCAAGAATCCAGGGTTGTTGTTTCATCAACGTTTTTCGAACAACGGGACCGGCCTCCATACTGGTATGGATTTCATCCCCGGTTCGGTCTAAAAACCCCGTGTTAATAAAAATAACGCGTTCTCTCGCTTCAAAGATGCACGCTTTTAGGTTTACCGAGGTCCGACGCTCCTCATCCATGATCCCGATTTTTAGGGTGTTCTGGGGTAGCCCCAGGCGCGTTTCTATGGCCGCAAACAAATCTACCGTAAATCGAACTTCATCCGGCCCATGCATTTTTGGTTTGACGATGTAAACAGAACCACACCGACTGTTTTGAACGCGACTCTTGCCCAACACATCATAGAGCGCGATCGTACTGGTCATATAGCCATCTAGGATGCCTTCTGGCACCTCCTCGCCCGCAGCATCCAAAACCGCATCCGTTGTCATTAAATGACCGACGTTTCTAATCAGCAGCATACTGCGGCCAGGCAGCGTTAAGGCTAGACCTTCCGGATCATAATATTCCCGGTCAGGGCTCAGGGATCGGGTGAGGGTCTGACCGCCTTTCACAAAGGATTCCTCAAGATCGCCGCGCATCAAACCCAGCCAGTTTTGATAAACCAACGTTTTGTCAGCCGCATCCACCGCTGCCACGGAATCTTCGCAATCTTGAATCGTTGAAATCGCTGATTCCACCAACACGTCTTTCACACCGGCCATATGGGTGCGGCCGACGCTGTCGGATCGATCAATCTGGATTTCAAGATGCAGATGATGGTTTACCAAAAGGATTGCGGACGGCTGACTCGCCTCGCCCTGAAACCCCCGAAACTGCGCAGCCTCGGCCAGGGGCACCACGTCGCCCGCCTCGCAGTCCGCAACAAGCTGCCCGGCATCAACCCGGTAGCCAATTACACCGCTGTGGCTCGCCCCGTCGAGCGGCGCGTATTGGTCTAAGACCCGAGACGCATAGGCAATCACCCGCTCACCGCGCTTTTCGTTGTAGCGGCCGCCTTTTTCATAACCGGGCGATTCCTCGATTACATCCGTGCCATAAAGCGCATCGAACAAGCTACCCCAGCGGGCATTAGCGGCGTTCAAGGCAAAGCGCGCATTCATGATCGGAACGACAAGTTGTGGACCGGCGATGGTTGCAATCTCAGGGTCGACATTTTGGGTGGTGATTTCAAAGTCTTCGATGGCGGGCAGTAAGTACCCGATACGTTTCAGAAACGACTCATACTGAGCCTCATCAATCGATTGGCCGGCATGATCCTGGTGCCATTGATCGATCTGCCTTTGTAGATCGTCTCTGACGGCGAGCAAAGCCTTATTTCTGGGCGAAAAGGCCGCCAAAAGGCTCGCAAAACCGCGCCAAAAGTCATCCGGCACAATCGCAAGACCTGGCAAGACCTCGTTTTCAACGAATCCATGCAATTCTTTTGCAACGCTCAACCCCGCGACGTCAATTCGCTCACTCATGCCTAGTCCTACCATAATGTGTACCCGAGAAATTGTACTATGACTGCCGCTGCACTTAAATGAGGAGGCAACCCATTGAATGATCACAGCGGCCAAGACTCATCATCTGGCACCGAATGGGTTATATTAAACCCTGGTTTTTACTGAGCGCCGCCATGACCCAACGACTCCGCCGTTGTCACATCAGTGTTCCCGGAAGCAATGAAAAAATGCTCCTCAAAAGCACTCGCCTCGATGTCGATGTGGTCATTATCGACCTTGAAGATGCTGTCGCGCCGTCAGAAAAAGCGCAAGCCCGCAGCCTCGTTACGAAGCTACTCCAACAGGAGACTTGGCGCGCGCCCACTGTTTCCGTCCGAATTAACGAGCTGTCAAGCCAGCACTGCTACCAAGATATTCTTCATCTGATGGATCATGATGGCGGCCCCAGCACCCGGCCCCAGACGTTGATCCTGCCCAAAACCCAACGCGCCTCGGACCTTCTTTTTGTCGATCAGTTGTTGGTTCAAATCGAAGCCCGGCGGGGACTCGAGCAAATCACGGGCCTTGAGGCGCTGGTTGAAGATGCCCAAGGCATGCTCAATGTTGCTGACATCGCAACCGCCTGCCATCGACTCGAAACCTTAATCTTCGGGATGGGCGATTTCGCCGCGAGCCAGCGAATTGGCACGTTACAAATCGGTGGTCAGGGTGAGTATGTGGGCGATCTTTGGCATTACCCTCGATATCGACTCATTATGGCCGCTCGTGCGCACCGCCTCGAACCCATTGATGGGCCTTATGCGAATTTTAAAGACGCGCCCGGGCTACTCGCGGATTGCGCCGCGGCCAAGAGCCTTGGCATGTCCGGTAAATGGGCCATTCATCCTGATCAAATTGAGCCGATCAAAGCTTGCTTTACCCCCAATCCGGAAGCCGTCGCGCAGGCGCGCGCGCAACTGGCCGCCTATGAAGCCGCTTTAGCCCAAGGTATCGGGGCCGTTAGTGTGAATGGCGTCATGGTCGATCAGGCCTCGATCAAACTCGCAGCACCCTTGTTGGCCCAAGCAACCCGTCTAGGCTTGTAATCGAAAACCATCCGTCGACGTAAACACCTTTAATCAAGCGGAGTTCGCCTGTGCCCGAAGGCCCAGAAATTAGACGTGCAGCAGATGCCCTGAGCGATGCCATCAAAGGGCAGTCGATCGATCACATTCGCCTGCCCTACCACCGCCTGAGGCCT
>Ga0209711_10000671_pt1 | contig 34741 bp, 27 predicted proteins | sample ArcticOcean_MG_C_7_FD_187441 | JGI IMG/M metagenome (GOLD analysis project Ga0209711, IMG submission 187441) | Marine microbial communities from western Arctic Ocean - ArcticOcean_MG_CB11_88 (SPAdes) (version 2) | ecosystem: Environmental > Aquatic > Marine > Oceanic | place: Arctic Ocean...
AGCGTTTCTCTCCGCATATTTTCGAAATGGCTCAACCTTCCAAGCATGAATTCCCGTGGTGAAATTAAAAAACAAATACATCATGCGAATTTTAAAATAGTTAAATCCATTACCAAATGCCTTGAGATCATGAAAATCGCTGTTTACCCAAAAACCTTCTTTCTTTAAAAATTGTGCACATTTTGGCACTAAATATTCGATTTGTTGGGATACAAAACAATCCCAAAAGAAAAATGAACATATTAGATCAAACTCCTTAGTAGAGGCAAAATGCTCCACAGGAATGCATTTAAAACTAACTCTATTCAGATTTTCCTTTGTGATTTTTGATTTCTGATATCGAATCATAGCAGAAGAAGAGTCAACGATTGTCACATCACAAAGTTGATTAGACTCGAGTAATTGATGTAGGAAACTACCCCTTCCCTCTCCCAACAATAAAATGGAACGGGAATCTTTAAACTTTTCTTTAAAGAATGTTCTTGAGGAATCTAGTAAACCACCAAAAAAAAACTTCTCTCCGAATTCATAAAATGGTGCTACTCGATTAAAGGTCAGAGACATTATCTAATAAATAACAAGAAGAAGGAATAATCCAATAAAATTGATCTAAGTAAATTCTCTTGTATTCGAATTTTAATTTAGATTTGTATAGATATAAAGCTATTAGTGAAGTGGTAACTATAGAGAAAAAGATAAAATTTAAGTTGTCAGTTATATAAAAGATAATAATCCCGCTAACTAAAATAAGGAATTGGAATATGATATTAAGCACACTGAAGTTATTATTTTGGAATGGAGTGAAAACAATGTGCTTGGGACCATTATTTAAATGTTCCCAAAAGTTATTTAAAACACAATTGATCCAAAACAAGTACAAAAGAAAGAAAGTCCATATACAAATTTCAATTTTCAGTTCTCTAGCAAATATTAATGGCAAATATACGCACCCCAATGTAAGGAGAATAGAAGTTCGTTGAGATTTCGGGAATACTTTTGCCAAATATTTTGGCTCATAAAAACTCCAAGTTTGGTTAATAATCACGAGAAGGAAAAGAACTAAACAGCAAACAATCTGGAAGGTTGTAAAGTTTAGGCAGGTTAAGTAAAAAGAAATAATTAGTACAAAAAACCAAACAATTATAAAAAAAATACGATGTTCATAAAAATATAAATGTCTATTAAATAAACTTTTACCGGATTTTTGACCAAAGCATTCTAAGTAACGATCGGCACTATATGCCAACCAAACAGAAAAAAAGAAAACTAATCTTTGGGAAATACTTATTTCGACATTCAGTTCGTTAGAGATGAGTGCCTGCCATGCCAAAACAACAATAGGGGCATCTAGGCTTAATCTGTTAGTATGTTCAAAAAAAATTAAGAACGGGTTTTTAATAGAGTAAAGAGAACCTTGTATTTGCAATTTTGAAAATATTTATTTATTAAAAGATTATGAAAATCAAAGCATACCTAAAACCTCAATGCGGTTGGAGCATGGGAGTTCGTGCAATAATGGACAAATACACATTAGAATACGAAGATCTTGATATAATCAACAACCAAGAAATTTACGCAGAAATGGTTGAAAAATCAGCACAACCTCTTTCTCCCTGTGTTGAAGTTGATGGGGTTATGCTTGCAGATGTCAGTGGTGAGGAAGTTGAAAACTACCTGCTAAGTAACAAACTTGTTAATCAGAATTCCAGTGAGACAAGTGTTCCCACAAATGCCCCTTGTTCAGACGAAGAACACAAAAGGCAAGCAAGGGAAGCCCAAGAAAGTTCACCTGTTCGTTTTTTCTAATTAAAACCTTATAAAACCTTGATTTGTATATATGACATATGTTGTTACTGAAAAATGTGTTGATTGTAAATTTACGAGTTGTGTTTCTGTTTGCCCAGTAGACGCATTTCATGAACTCCCTGATCGACTTTATATAAATCCTGAGACTTGTATTGATTGCAACGCATGTATGGATGAATGTCCTGTTGAAGCAATATTTCCAGATATGGATGTCCCCGATGAGCTTCAAGAATGGGTTAGCCTAAATGAAGAGGCGGAAAACCACCCACAGATTGTCGGTCAGATTGATGCACTTAAGGGACCAAATTGTGTCGACCCAAATGCTGATCAATAATTTTGATGTTTTGGTAACACGATATTTAATGATAGTTAAATAGAATCCATCAAAATTTATTTTTCATTTATTCCAACAAGATGAAAATCAGGTATTGATTAAAATTTATTTGGTTTCAATAAATCCACCAATCGTTTTAGACAATAAGATTTATTGTCATTTATTCTATTAGGAAACTAAGTAAATTATATTTCCTTACAGAATGTAATTTAAATTGACCTCAAAGGAATTAACCTAAAATAATATATTGTTAAACTTTTTCATTAATTCACTTCTCGATGTTAATAAAAATTGACTTATCTTATGAAGATAAATATAATAAGTAATTAAATTATTAAAAAATAATGAAAATTAGAATTATTGCCTGTGATATTGCTGTTAAACAGAAAAGCTCTGACATAATCGATTTAGCCAAAGGTAAAAGAGATTATACATTGTATTTTTTCAAGAATCCCGTTTTGGTTAAAACCAAAATAGGACTTCATGATGTTACCGCTGGTGATTGCATTTTAATTGCTCCGGGTTTCCCTCATTATATTAAAAGCAAAGGGGAACTTTGGAACTATGATGCCCTTTCGTTTAAAGGGTCAGATGCATCAAGATTAGTAAATCAAATTGGATTTGAAACGAATGAGATTCACTCCCCTCTTCAATCATATTTTATTGATGCACTTTTGGAAAAAATTTCTAAGGAATGCAGAGCATTAGACATGATGTGGGATAGAGTAATTGCATCCACGCTAGACGAGATGTTAACGAAAATAATTCGTTTTTCAAAGCAAGACTTTGTACTTTCAATGCCAGATCATTCGCAAAAACTTAGAGATTTAAGATCGGAAATTCATGAAAGTTTTCACCTTCCTTGGACTATTAAAAAGATGGCGGACAAACTTAATTTGAGTTGCAGTAGGTTTGCATCACTGTACAAACAGGAATTCAGAACAAGCCCTACTGAAGACTTAATCAAAACAAGGATTGCCCAAGCCAAAAAAATGCTTTCAACCACAAAGGTTAGTGTTAAGCAAGTATCCGTTGCTTGCGGTTTTGAAAGTGTTCATTACTTTCATAGAGCCTTTAAGAAAAGAATAGATATTACACCAAAGCATTATCAAAATTTTAAATTATCTAAAAAGGGTTCTGTTCCAGTAAAAGAAAGGTCATTTACTTTAGACGGATTGTCTCTTGATTCTGACTTTTCTGGCACCATGGAAATCGTAGATGGTGAAATTGTTTTTCACGGTAACGATTCGGCCTGGTCTGATTTTCTTGGTTTTTCTATAGATATATTGAAAGATAAACCATTTCTTAACTTTATCTGCCCACAAGATCTCGATATTGCAAGAGAAGCAGTTAGTAATATCATCGATGGTCAAAACCTTAAAGATGTAGCTGTTCGCCTAGTTAACAGTGATGACTCACTAGTCAAGATTGAGTTTTCTGCCATAACCAAAGGAAATACATGGTTTTGGTTCGCTAAGAAAGCGTTCATGGATGATTGATTTTTCATTAGAAAAGATTGAATTATAATTTACTCCCCCATTAATTTATAGAAGGTTTCTCACTGTCCTTCTGTTTTTAATTATATATAATATTCATACTCTTAGTCTGTATTCAATTCTTTGTAATTTTTTATCTACAAAGTTAGTAGAGTAGATATTTTTTAAAAGTTGGCCGATTGTATTCATTCATACAAATACAAAGACTGTTTTCCAAATAGACCTTTAAATATGGGGTCAAATTTACATCGATATTGTATATTGAATAATGTAACAGATACAAAATTTGTAAAAAATATATACAAACCAAAGATGAAATACTTAATCTAGATTATTTAAGGACTCCAACTAAAGTTTCCTGCTCCTTTGGAAGCAATTTGTTTTTCAGTTCCGTTATCGATTGAAAATCGTAAATTTTCCAAATCCGAGCAATGGCATCGAAAAGACTTTGAAATTTTAATTTCATTCTCCCAACCAATATCTAAGTTTTTGAAATCCTTTGGAGTGCCCTCTCCCTGATCATCTATTATTAGTAATCCAATAGGTCCAATGGCGGCTAATTTAAGAGTAAATATATCCACTGGAACTAATTTACCTTTAGGCGACAAATTTTCATCAATTGAAGGACTGACTTCCTTAATGGTTGATCTTTCAATAGTTTCTTCTGATGAAGATTCAGTTTGATCAGAAAGAATAGAGAATAAAATTCCAATAATTATTATTACAGAAATTAGGGAACCAACTACTAAAAGTATTGGTTTTGCTAGAGAAGCATTGTTCTTACGGGTTGAAGAGTTTATAGACGAACCGGAATTGATAAGATCAGCACCATCGGCAACTTCATTTTTTGCAATAGAACCCAGAGACATTCGGGCTGGTTTGCCTGCCCCCTTACCGAGTTCTAAATCTAAATCCGCTAAAATAGCATCTTGGTCCAAATCTAGAAAACGAGCATACAACCTAATAAAACCCCGGAGATAAACTTCTGGAAGGTCTATATCAAAATTATTTGCCTCAAACGCACTAAGGTAATCTCCTCGTATTTTTGTACTTTCAGAAACCTCTCGGATTGAAATTCCTTTACGATTTCTTGCTTCTTCTAATTTTTGTCCTACAGCCATATAAAATTTAATTGAATTAAGTTTTTAATTCTTCTGACTAATTAGCAAGCTGAGATTTCATAAATCCATTAAAATTTCTCTCCCTTGTCCTGCGACATCAGGTCCAACTAATCCCCTATCTTCAAGATCATCCATAATTCTTGCCGCACGATTATATCCGATACTTAATTTTCGTTGTAAATTTGATGCCGATGCTCTCTTCGTAGATCGGATGATTTCAATCGCTTTTCTAGTCATTGGGTCATCATCGGAATCATCACTTCCACCTCCAAGTACATCATCTTCTCCTGCTGCTTCAATCTGCTCTCGCACTTCTTCGATAATTTGTGGCGGTCCGTTAATTTTAAGGAAATCAACGATTCCATTAATTTCATCATCGCTCACAAAAGCACCTTGAGCTCGCGCAAAGGTTGACCCTCCTGGGGGTATAAAAAGCATATCGCCCTTGCCTATAAGAGATTCTGCTCCCTTCCCATCTAAAATGGTCATGCTGTCTCTGTAAGAAGCTACCCGAAATGATATACGACTAGGTAAATTTGCTTTGATAACTCCCGTTATGACATTAACTGATGGCCGTTGAGTTGCTATTATTAAATGAATGCCAGCTGCTCGGGCAAGTTGCGCTAGCCTTGCAATGCCAGTTTCAATATCGGCCTGGGCAACCATCATTAAATCTGCTAGTTCATCAATTATACAAACTATGTATGGAAGCTTGTTTTCAGGAATTTCTAGTGCATCGTCATCCCTTGGAACTTCAATAGAATTAAGCGCTGCTCTCTCCTCTGGGGTCATTTCAGCATCCAATAATTGTGCTTTTTCTTTTTCTTTTTTATCTTTTAATATTTTTGCGTTGAAGCCAGCAATATTTCTAACGCCTATTTTAGAAAATATTTGGTAACGTCTCTCCATTTCAATTATAAGCCATTTTAATGCACCAGGTACTTTCTTGGGATCAGTTACCACAGGAATTAACATATGAGGTAAATCGTTATAAACCTTCATCTCCACTATCTTTGGGTCCACCATGATAAACCTTACATCCTCTGGACTTGAATGATAGCATAGGGAAGCAATAATCGCATTTATACAGACGGTTTTGCCGGACCCCGTTGAACCAGCGACAAGTAAATGAGGCATCTTAGTAAGATCCGCAACTAATGGTTTCCCGCTAGCTTCTTTTCCGAGAACAATGGGAATTTCAGCCCCGGCTTCATGCCAAGCCTTAGATTGAAGAATCTCTTTCATACATACGGGCATTGGTATTGCATTTGGAACTTCAATTCCAACACATCCCTTGCCAGGTACAGGGGCAAGTACACGTACGCTTTCAGCCTTTAGCGCCATCGCTAAATTTTTATCTAAGCTAGCTATTTTTTCTACCCTTACCCCAGCAGCAGGATGAAGGTCATATCTGGTAATGACAGGTCCTGTATGGACTTCACCCATTTCGACTTCAATTTTAAATTCCCTTAATGTATCTTGTAATCTTTTTGCTTTAAGAATGTGATCTTCATCACCGATAGCCTCTTCTTCAGGTGGCTCCATTAAGAGTTCCATTGGCGGGAAATGGTAATCTCCTTTTCTTTCAGGAAATAAATCCCCAGCTTTTTCGGTTTTCGCAGCTCTTACTACTTTAAAACCTTCCATGCCTTCTGATGATTCAAGACTAGAATCCGTTGTATGAGTCTCATCAATTAATTTAACTTTTTCTGGCTTTTCTTCTATTTTAGAATTTAGCTCAGCTTCTTGATTTACAATATTCTTATTTTCTTTGCTTACAATTACATCTTGATCGCTTAGGGAGGGCTTCTTTTTAACTTTACTTGCGTTTACTTGCAAATTCTCATCTTTATTACTTTTTGAGACATCTCCAAACAAAAGATCCTCTTCTCCCCCATTCGATTGCCAAGGAATTTTCCATTTTGACTTTTGGTTTTCTTTTGAAATTAATTTTTCTTTTTTGTTTAGCACATTAATTTCAGATTCTGTAATTTCATCATCTTGAGTCTCTTCTTTTACTTGTGTTGGTTCAATTTCGTTTCCTGTGCTCTTAGAAAAGCTTTTTAAAATAGTTAATCGAGATAAAATAAATTGAAGTGGAGACAGTGAAAAATGAATTGAAAGACAAAATAAAAGAATAACGACCGAAAGTAATGTAGCACCTAAACTGCCGAGCCATAATTGCAAAATCCCTCCAATTTGATTTTCATACGCAGAATTAATTGGCTGCCCTGAATAAATAAAAGCCCCTAGAGATCCGCCCGCTCCGTGTTCATAAACATTTGGGTCGAAAAGGCTAGCTGTTCCACCCTCACGAACTTGTATATCCCTGATATTTGCTAAAATGCTGATCGAAAGAATTGATAAAGCTATAGTTGAAAATTTAATAACTTTTTCTTTTACATGTGTTTTCTTAAAAGAAAGGAAGGAAAGTGTTCCAAAAAGCCAAGGTAACAACCAGGCAGAGAGTCCTAAAACTCCTAAAATATTCCTTGCCAAGTATAATCCAAATTGACCGAGTAACGGGGAACCTTTTAAAGGCGGGGAAGAATGAAAGCTATTCGGATTATAATCGTACAATGAAACCAAGCTCAAAATTGAAATAATTCCATAAATAAAACTAAGAATTACTTGCTTTCCTGGTGTTGCTTTCTTGATTGCTACTTGTTTTTCAATAATTGCTTTAGTCATTGAATTCCCTACAATGCTAGTTCTTTAGCATGATTTTCTTTCTGCACCACATTCATCTATAGAATACAAGTTTATGAATATTATCAAGTTTGATCCACTTTACCATGAAAGACCATGGGGAGGAACGACCATTGAAAGATTTTTGGGCAGAAAAATAAAATTGAGATCTAATAAGATTGGAGAATCTTGGGAGATCGTGGATAGACGAGAGGCTCAATCTTTGGTGTTAAATGGCACATACAATGGAAAGACATTGAGACAGCTTATTTCTAACCACTGTCAAATAATTATGGGACCTAATTGGTCTAAAAATGCAAGATTCCCAATCCTCGTCAAATGGCTGGATTGTACCGAAAGACTCAGCTTACAAGTTCATCCCCCTAAACAAATTGCAAATGCTCTTGGTGGCGAGCCTAAAACTGAAAATTGGTATGTCGCAAATGCAACCGAGAATGCTGCTCTTTTTATTGGTCTGAAAAGAAATTCTAGCAAACAGAAATTTAAAAATGCGATTAGTTCAGAAAAGGCAGAGACATTATGTCACAGAGTTAAATCTAAAGATGGGGATTCAATTCTTGTCGAAAGTGGCCGAATACATGCAATTGATAAAGGTAACTTGATCCTTGAAATTCAACAAAATTCAGACACAACCTACAGGGTCTATGATTGGGGTAGACTAGGCATCAATAATAAACCTCGGGTACTTCATATTGAAGAATCTTTAAAAAGTATAAACTTCAATGATATTGAACCAACATTGCTCAATACGCAAAATTCTGGAAAGATCATAGAATTAGCTAAATGCAAATACTTTAGGATTAGAAAATACAACGCTCGCAAAGGAGAAGAAATATATATTAAAAAAGCGAAAGTAGATTGTGCAATTATCCACTTAGTTTCCGGTTTTATAAGTGTGGGTCAGGATTTAATTAAAAAAGGTGAGCAGGCGTTATCACCATACGAATCAGAATGTATTTTAACAATTGTAAATGATTCTACTTTCTTAATCACAGACCAGTTTGTGAATAAAGATAACTTAGATGGAATTGATTCCAATTGACCCCAAGTCCCAATCTAGATTTTTTAATTGGTTAATTATTATATTTTGAATTATGGAAGATTCCCAAGAAAACGATAAAAAGAATAAAAGTACAAATGATACTCAACCAAAAGTTGTAACGGATCAATCTGATGAAATTACTAAAGGAATAGACGAGGGTAATGCACAAGAAAGACTAGAAACCAAACTCTCTGAGGCTTATGGTAAACAAGATGATCTGCAAAATAAATACCTTCGAGTACATGCAGACCTAGAAAATATTAAAAAAAGAGCAATTCGAGAAAGGGAAGACGCCGTTCAAAGAACACGATCTCAACTTATTAGTGATTTGCTGCCAATTATTGATTCTTTTAAAATGGGGCTTTCTGAAGCTTCAAAACATGTCGAAGCAAAAAACTATGTAGAAGGTTTTGCGATGGCTACAAATCAATTAGAAAACATTCTTAGTGAATATGGCTTATCAGTTATAGAACCAACAAATGAAACATTTGATCCAAAACTCCATGAAGCAATTAGCTATGAAGAATCAGAAGAGCTTGAAGATGGTGTTGTGATTAAAACAATTCGTAATGGATATAAACTAGGTGATAAACTTTTAAGGCCCGCAAGCGTTGTCTTGTCTAAAAAAACAAAAGAGGAAAATTAAATTTCATTTATGTCAGAAAAAGATTATTATCAAGTTCTCGGTGTAGATCGGAACTCAACTGAAACCGAAATTAAAAAAGCATATCGAAAACTTGCTATTAAGTTTCACCCTGACAAAAATCCTGGAGATTCAGCTTCAGAAGAAAAATTCAAGGAAATCTCAGCTGCTTTCGAAGTCTTGAAGGATCCTAATAAGAGAAGTAAATATGATCAATATGGTCATGACGCATTTCGGGGTGGACAAGGGAATGCTCAAGGAGTCGACCCTTTTGATCTTTTTCGAGATGCATTTGGTGGGAACGGGGGAGGTAGTGGTGGATTTGGTAGTATATTTGAAGATTTTTTTGGGGGGAACTCTTCGACAAACACAAGTGAGGGCACAAGAGGATCAGATTTAAGGGTAAGTGTTAATATTACCTTAGAACAAGCTGCCAAAGGAGTAGAAAAAGAAATAAAATACCAACATCATGCACCATGCAATGAATGTTCTGGATCTGGTGCCACTACTGGATCAGGGAAAACCATGTGTTCAACTTGTGGAGGAATTGGACAAGTAGCATCCAATCAGGGCTTTATAAGTATAAGGCGAACCTGTCCTTCGTGTCGAGGGAATGGAGTTACTATTGAAAACCCCTGCCATGACTGCAGGGGGGATGGACGACTTAAATCCCCTACTAAGGTAAAAGTTAACATTCCACCCGGAGTAAGTGATGGTAATCGTTTATGTTCCAGAGGCAGAGGTGATGCAGGTTCAATGGGTGGCCCAGCTGGTGATTTATATGTTGATGTTAGAATTAAGGAACATGAAAAATTTGACCGGGATGAAGACGATCTATTTCATGATCTTTTAATTCCATTCACATTAGCTACATTGGGAGGTGTAGTTCAAGTCCCGACTCTTGACGGAAAAGTTTCGCTCAAAATCCCCAGTGGTACCCAAGCAAATAAGACATTTAGGATAAAGGATAAAGGAATGCCAAACTTACGATCATCCTCTCGTAAAGGAGATCTTTATGCGAGAATTATAATACACATACCTCAGAAATTGACTAAATTACAAAGGGAAAAACTTGTTGATTTTGCCAAAGCATCTGGAGAAGAAGACCTTAAGGCAGACGAAGGATTTTTGGAGAAGGCTAAACGATTGTTTGATTAATTTATTTTGAAAGAAATAAACCCCATTGAAAATTACTCTGTGTCCTTGAAAGATGCCATAATTTTTCGTGAACAAGCACGGATAAACAATAAGACTTTTGTGCTGACCAATGGGTGTTTTGATCTTTTACATAGTGGGCATGTTCATTCGTTAATTGAAGCAAGCAAGCTGGGAGACTATCTTTGGGTTGCACTAAACTCCGACTCAAGTATTAAAGAACTTAAAGGAGAATCCAGGCCAATTATTAAAGAACAAGAACGTGCTTTTATTATTAGTAACCTGAAGTGCGTATCTGGTGTCATTATTTTTAATACAAAAAGATTGGATCAAGAAATAATTTCGCTAAAGCCGGATGTTTATGTAAAAGCAGGAGATTACAATCCAGCAAATATTGCAACTGAGGAACATCTAGCTCTCAAAAAAGTAAAATCGAAAATTAAATTCGTATCTTTCTTGCCTGAAATGAGTACGACTGCCCTAATAAATAAAATAGTATCCACATGTAAATAGTTATTATAATGAATGTTGTAATCTTGGGTTCAGGAAAAGGATCAAATGCAGAAGCGATAATGAAGGCTGCCGCTAATCAACAATTAGGGAGCACTGAAGTTGTTGGAATTTTGTCTGACATTGAAGATTCGATGATATTAGAACTTGCTAGAAATTATAATATCCATGCACAATTCTTAAACCCAGGATGTAAGAGTAGTACAATTACTCCTCATGATGAAGAAGTATGGATAGAAACAATTCTTCTATATAAGCCAGATTTAATAGTTTTAGCGGGCTTTATGAGAATTCTACAATCGAAGTTTCTATCCGCATTTAAAAACAAAATTATAAACTTACATCCAAGCTTGTTACCTAGTTTCCAAGGATTAAATTCAATTGAAAGAGCATTCGATAAAAAAGTAAAAATTACAGGTTGTACCGTTCACTGGGTAAGCGAAATTATTGATGATGGCGAAATTATTGCCCAAGCACCTGTTCGAATAATGAATGGCGATACACTCGAACTAGTAAAACAAAAAGTCCATGCCGCAGAACACATGCTCTTACCGTGGGTAATACGCGACATAGCTGATGGCGTTATACCGTTTGCTGAATGATTAAAGCCTATTTAGAGATTGAAGAACATTTATTAGATCAATTAGAAGAAATTCTATATGAGACCGCTCCACATAATTGGATACTTTATTTCAATCATTCTAAAAATTGCACTAAATTAGAAGGTTATTTTAAAGATTACAATGAGGCGAAAGAAGATTTTTCGAAAATAGTACAAACCTTAAACATTAAACATGTACCCTCTTTATTATTCGAGAATGTCGATAATGAAAACTGGAGAAATGCTTATAAAAAGCATTTTCATCCGTGGAGTAAAAGTAATTTCCATTGGGTACCAATTTGGTGCAAAGATACTTATTCGGTGCCTGAAGGTCACTCTATGTTATACCTTGACCCCGGAATGGCATTCGGTACCGGAAATCACGAAACTACGAAATTATGTTTAGAATCAATTGTAGATCTTGATCAAAAAGTTCCAGATCAATTCAAAAAATGTTTTCTAGATGTTGGATGCGGTTCGGGAATTTTAGCAATAACTGCAAGTATATTAGGATTTCAAGAAATCGATGCCATTGACAACGATCCGTTAGCAATAAAAGTTTCACGAGAAAATGCCCAACTCAATAAAACTGGAAATATTAACTTTGATACCAGTGATTTAAATAGCCTTAATACTTGTAAGAAATACAACTTTATCTTTGCTAACATACAGGCGGATATTTTGCAAAATAATGCAGAACAATTAATTAAATTACTGAATAAAAAAGCCTATTTAATACTCTCTGGTATTCTTTCTAGCGAAAGTGAAAATATTAAATGCTACTACGAAAAAATATTTAGGAAAGGAAAGTATACTTTCAGATACGATAATATAATAATGAATGAATGGTGTCTATCTAGGTTTCAAATAGGATAGAAAGTTTGAGCCATTCTAAAATTAAAAATTGTTACCCTCCTAGGTAAGTTAGTGCACGAGGTATGGGAAGTGTGTAAAAAGCAAACCTGTCAATTCCTAGTGATGAAATCTTTTCTTCGACATTACTTCTTAGATCATCAACACTATTTGGTCCAACTGAAGTATACACTAATGCCCATTCTTCGTTTTGTTGTTGATCGCTCACAGAATCAATCATTACTCCAAAGTTCGTGCTAACACCAGGGGCACCAGAAGCTAAGACAGCGTCATAAACCTCAGAATAATTATCCCGAGGCACGATACAATAAATACCAACCAAATTTTCTAGGTAAGTTGTTTTTAGGGATTTACTTTTGGATGAATCAATTGATTGTCTCCAATCTTTTGAACCTTTTATATCATCTAGTGCGGCAACTATTTGTTCCATATTAGCTCCATGAGCCGAGGAAGATACTGTACTTGAAACATTAATTAAACCTGAACTTACGGGTATCGAGTACATGAATCCTCTTCCAGGTTCAGTAATTCTACCAGCTCTTGCCATGTCTGCAAAAATAGCATCAGAGTCAGTCTTTTCCACTACACACCAAACAAATTCTTTTTCTGGTCCTTTAGTGATCCTTAAAATAGGAATCTTGTCTCTAATTCCTCCGCCTTCACCAAAAGTTACAGTCGGCCCAGGAGCACCATTTTGCAATGCTGCTTTCGCAATATCGTCAGCAACACCGATCTCACAAATACAGCAGATAGCTTCAAGATTGCCTGACATGACGGTGTCGCTTTCCTTATCGGAGCTAACAATGTTTGTTGGAAAACCTTTCGAAAAATGAGCATCATTGCAAGAAATTGTAAATACTGCACCACTGCCAACTTTATCTAAATTCCCAACCTCGATTGCTATGTCTGATATTTCTTCAATTTTAGAGTTCGGAACAAGAGCCTGAAGTAATTGTTGTTCAGGTGCTGGCGGCGGAAACATTTTTTGTAAAAATCCTCCCTCATTTAAAACTGAACCACGAGCACTTATCTGAACTATCCCTTTTGCCCCTTTGTTAGAAATTGCTTTTGAAACTAGTTCAACAGATTCCTTAGGTAGAATTAAGGTCAATAAAGACACACTGTTACTGATTGTAAGTTCGCTCATATTATGCTGCCTCCATTGAGTTATCCAATTGTTCTGTTGCACTCGGCTTTTTCTTAACTAGAAGGCCAACTGTTAACACCGTAATGATTGGTCCAACTGAAGCTAATGAAAGCACTCCAAAGCCATCAATGGCACCGGTCTTAGCACCAATACCTAAGCCCATAGCAAGAACAAGTGGGACGGTAATTGGTCCAGTAGTAACTCCTGCACTATCCCAGCCGAAATTAACAAAATCTTCATTAGAGAAATAAGTGAGAATAAGAAGTAATGCGTAAGGCGGTATTAATAAATACCAAAGTTCCAAATTAAAGGCAATTTTAGCTACGCCTGTAGCGATACCAAGAGCAACCCCAGTCGCAACAGCCTGCATCAGCAGATTTTTTTTGAAAGCCCCGACAGTAATTTTTTCAACTGTAGAACCTAATGCATTGAGTGCGGGTTCAGCAAGTGTAGCTCCATAACCAAGAATAAAACCAAATAAAATCGCTAAGCATTTACCTGCGGTGGTGGATTTAAAGAGAGGGTCTACAAATCCTTCGCTTTGCCAAGGTTGAATGGAAGTGAAGCTTGAAACCACATTCCCACCTAATTGTTCGCCTAAAGGCGTTAAGCCAAGAGCTATCCCTAAATTAAATAAGCACATACCAATTACAGCACAGGCAATACCAATGAAAAGTTCATCAATGTATTTGGGCTTTTGTCTCAAGCCGCCGATCAAGACAAGAAGTAAAATGGAACAAAGTGGTACAATAGCCCACAGTGCTCCTTCAAGAGCTCCTCGGTCTTGTTCAGGTCCATCAAGTTTTCCGTTTCCTTTAGAATAATCAAGAGTACCGTCTGCTTTAATACTATAAAAATCTTCATCTTTATCTAAAGTACCGTTCCCGTTCTTGTCTTCTTCTGGTTTAAATGTGTTAGGGAAAAAGTTGAATTTATTACTGAAAGCTGTTGCAATATCAGCGTCCTCGTCCCACACGCCATCTGGTGCCTTAAAACCTTTTCGTACGACATAAGTTTTAGCACCTTGCACTTCAACATTTTCACGAGAATTAATCTCATTATCGGATAATGACGAAGGAACAATCTTTCCTTCTGTGATTCTTGTTTTGATCTCATAACCCTCTGGCAATTTATGATTATCCTGGAGATATTTATCAACTGACTCCCTTTCCGCTTTTGAGAGTGACCAAAATAATTCAGTCTCATCAATCGCACCTGAGGCAGCAAGTCTTTCTGCTGCAACTATATCACCATACTGCTGCAAATCTTTGGGATAATTTTTACCATATTCGCCCGCATTTACATGCCATTCAGCTTTTGAGTGCTTAGCCATGTAGTAATTGTCGCCATTAAATAAAAACAGGGCATAGCACATTACGGCCAAGATCGGAAAGAGTGAGGCGAGTGTAACCACTCCAAAACCTGTATTGCTTGATCCCCCAGTAGAAACAATACGACATACTCCGATTCCTAAAGCAAGAACGAGCGGAACGGTTACTGGGCCTGTGGTAACAGCTCCACAATCCCATGCAAGGCCAAGGACATGCTTCAACCTGTCATCGGAAAATTGCATATACAAAGTTATGCACGACAGAACGATCACTCCTACGTAAATAAAAGGCTTTAAAGACCAACCCTTGTAAAAACGTAAAACACCAAGTAAAACTGCAATACCCACTCCCACACCAACACAATTAACTAGCATTGCAGCTCCGGTGTTAAGGATAGTCCAAAGCAAGGGAGCCGCTGTTGGATCAACACCTGAACCCGCTGCTCTTAGAACGCCGATAGCAGGTTCTGCAAAAGTTGCAAATGCTCCTAACACAAAGCCAAAAGCTAAACTAGCGGGCAGACATGGTATACCAAGAATTTTTTTCCTAGGCAAAGTTGAGCCAAGTGTCTCACCAAGTGGCATTAAGCCTAACCTTAACCCTTCCATAAAGAATGCCAATCCCACAATTACTATTAAAATACCTACAGCAATCATTAGTGAGTAAACGATTGGTAAACCTAGGACCAATATTTGAAATACGATCAAATACATAATGATGAACCAAACACATTGGATTTGCTCAATGATTTTATCTTTGGCAAAAGATAAAAGAATGCTTACTTTTTGCTGCAGACTTAGTTGCAACTTACTTTGGTCAGATGATTGTTCTGGTGCCATAATGTCTAGGGGGATGTTAAGAAATAATAAACCTGATCTTTTCAATCAGATAGGTTAATTAGCTAATTGGCAAACCAAAAGTTGCGCCGACTTACAAACTCCAGGAACAATTTGTTAAAGTAAGGGAAATTTTATTGTTACCTGCATTTAAAGAGACTGGAACGCTCCAAGTGACGCCAACTTTCCCCAAAGATGCAGTGCCTATAACATAATACTTGCCCTTCGGCAGACCCATAACAGAAGCAGATCCGTCTACATCGGTACGCACTCTTTTACCCTCTCCTCTATCTTCTAAGTCTAGTAATAAAGATCTAATTTTTTTGTGAATATCTGGAAAAAGGAAAGAGTTTTTACGCGACCTGGCCCACAATTCAGCATAGGTATCAATTCCAGAATAATCTGTTAACACAATTCCACCTTTCCTCATTATATTTTCCAATTCAGTCGGCAAAATAAAAAATTCTGTGTAGAAGGCTTCTTTGCTTTTACCATTAAGGGCGGTGACAACAGCCTCAAATTGTAAATTACACAAACCAACCCTATTTTGACTGTGAAATTGTCGTGCTTGTCGGTCAGTCTCAATAACCGAATTAAGTCTTGGCAATAAATCGATGCTATTTACATTTGGTGATAATTCCAAGTCGCTAATTCTGCCCTCCAAGGAGTCATTTCTAAACCTAAGGCTTTTCAATTCCTCCGATTTAAGTGTTAAATTATTTTTAAGTTTTTTGACCTCAAATTTTAATGAATCTAGGTTATTGATGGAATTACCAGTAGCATTTATAGATATATTTTCACGGTAACTATCGCCCTTGATTCTTTTAATCTCGGTGATCAACTCATCATTTAACAAAGAAAGTGAAGCTATAGTTTGGTCTTTTAATTGATTTATTGTTCTCAAGTTCTCAATGGATTTCTTATGTTCTAATGAATTGACCTCTAAATTCTTAAAGGCTGTTTCGGCTTCCAAATCCTTATTTTGTATTTTGCTCGCTTTCACAGGAGCATTAATTCGGGAGAGATATTTGTCCTTTGTAAACTCAATTGCACCAGAAACATCGATCGCTTGGACTAGATTGCCATGGCTCAATAGGCTTTCAAAATCCAATTCGTTATGTTTAGTTTCTTCAATTTTTAAAACATCGAGTAACTGACTTTCACTGACATTAGAATCGACAATCTCTAACAAGTTAGAACCATGCAAACTCTCATTTGTGTTATCCGAACAAGATGAAACGACAAAGAATACAATTCCTAGTATTGCAAAATTTAGTTTTTTAATCATCAATTCAAAATCCATTAAAGTAACACTTACAAAAAACTCTGTTCATATCTTTGCAAGCAAATTTAATTTTAAGAATCTTAGGGTTTGCAATTATTTCTTCTATTTCTTTCATTAATTGACCTATGTCTCATTTATCACAAGAAGAGGCGGAATTGCTTTCTCAGGAAAATCGTTTTCTCAAACAGACGATTTTCAACTTACGGAGTGAATTGGAAAGATCATCAGATGCACAACTTTCATTAATTCAAAACAAAACTTTAGGATACACTAGGGAAATTCAGTTTCTTAAGGAAATTATTCAAAAGCAACGAGAGGAAAATGAAGCAAATATTGCCGGAGGTGAAGACGATAAACAATCGATTAGATCTGCTAATTCACAAAATGAAAAGCAACTTCAGGAACTAATAAAAAAACTTAGATTAGAAATAGAACTTACTCGAACAAAATCTCAAGAAAATGTTCAAAAAGCAATTGGTCAAGAAAATCAAATAAACCTAGAATTAAAGAAAAGTTTATATGAAATTAGGCTTTCACTAGATAAATCTGAGGCTGAGAAACAAGATATCGAACAAAGTATCAGACGCAGTTCACAACAGGAAATCAATCAATTACGCCAGTCTTCAGAAACTTTAAGAGAAAAAATCGACAGAATTCAGTCCGAAAATGAAGATAAAATTCAAAAAGTGCGGGCTTCTTCTTTTAATGAAATTAAAGATTTCAAAAAGACGATTAATTCATTGCGCTTAGAAATTGAGAAAGCAGATCATCGCAAACTTGATGCAATCCAAAAAATTAAATCTGCGAATCTTTCTGAACTCGCGTCATTAAAAGCTAGTCTACTACTCGCAAGAGAAAGACTTGAAAAAAACCAGAATGATCAGCAGGATAAATTTCAAAAGATAAATAGTTCGAGTACTAGAGAGATTAAATCTCTAAAATCAATCATCCAAACCCTTCGTGACGAACTTGATAATGCGGCCGCAAAGGAAGCCACTAGTGTTCAAAGTGCTGTATCTGAGGGACAAGATGAAATGCGACAACTTAAGGCATCTCTAGCATTAACTAGAGATAACTTAGAACTAGCGAAAGCAAGAGAAGACGACCGTATTCAAAAAACATTGGCGTTTTCACAAACTGAAATTAATTCTTTAAAAAGAACAATTTCAGATATTAGGGAAGAATTAGAAAGAGTAATAATTGAAAAAGACGAGTCGGTTCAACTTGCTGTGTCAAGTGCACAAATTGAAATTCAACAATTGAAGAATTCTTTATCAATGATTCGAAGTACTTTAGAGAACGCAAAAGCTCGAGAAGTGGATAACATTCAGAAAGCTGTTGCTAACGCTAATACTTTAACGCGGTCGCTACAGACTACCGTTACTGAATTAAGAGAAGAATTAGAGAAAAGTCTGATTGAAAAAGAACAATCTGTACAACAAGCAATTTCGTTATCGAACAAGGAAATTAATCAATTAAAAATTTCGCTTGTTTCAACAAGGAATCAACTTGAGAAAGCCCAATTAGATAAAGCAGCAGAAATTCAAAGAGTTATAGCAGGAAAAGAAAACGAAATTCGTTCCCTTAAGGAACTTAGTTCTTCTCTACGAGATGAATTAGATAAAGCTCAAATCAAAGAGGAAGAGAATGTTCAGATTGCATTCTCAAGTTCCCTCAATGAAATCAATCAATTAAAAAACTCCTTACAAAATCTCCGTGACCAACTAGAGGTTTCTAAATCTCGCACGGAAGACAAGATACAAAGCAATTTGGCAAAGTCTGAATCTGAGATATTTTCTCTTCGCGAAACAATAAAGAACCTAAGACTCGAACTTGAAAATACTCAGCAACAAGAACAAGAAATCACGCAGAAAGTCGAAGCTTCATACGCTATCGAATTAAAAACATTAAAACAAAGCATAACCCTTGGTAGAGAGAAAATGGACAGACTGACTTTTGAAAAGCAAGACGTTATTCAAAAAGCTGTTTCGTCAAAAGAAGGAGAAATAAAACTTTTAAAAAGAAATATCTCACAATTACGAGAGGAGTTAGACCTCAAGAACATTGAAAAAGAAGAGTCTATACAGAACGCAGTTTTTTCTATAAACAAAGAAAATGAACTTTTAAAACTATCGGTTCTTTCCCTCCGGTCACAAATTGATGAATTAAGATTAAAAAGAGAAGATACAACCCAACGCAGTATTGCATTAGCAGCAAGTGAAATTAGACAATTAAAAGAAAATGTCTCATCACTTAGAAACGAGATAGAAAAACTTGAAATATCCAAAGAGGATGCTATTCAAAAAGCTGTTTCAATTCAACAAAGAGAAATTAGTCATTTCAAAAGTATGGTGAATGCTCTGAGAGATGAGATAGATTTAAAAAAGAATTTACATGAAGAGCATTTGCAGAAAGAAAATCAAATTAAGACAATGGAGTTTAAGGATCTGCAGGCAACTATTATAGAACTACGAGAAGAATTAGAGGATACAAATGCAAGATAAATATCAAAAAATAGACCAAAAATCTCATCCACAGTCAAAAAGGACGGCTAGATTTTCTGACATGCTCCTGCAGGTTACAACAGACCTTGCAAAGACTAAAAGCCTTGACGAAGCACTTGAGACTCTTGTGAAAATTACTACCACTACAATCGGTGCAGAAAGGGGTACAATTTTTTTGAATGACCCAGCTACTGGTGAGTTATACTCGAGAATTGCCCAAGGGAGTTTTCGAAGAGAAATTAGGATTTTAAATACAAAAGGAGTTGCTGGTTGGGTTTTTACAAAAAACAAAGGTGCGATCATTCACGATGCTTATAAAGATGATCGATTTAATAAAGCAGTAGATGTAAGAACGGGGTTCAGGACAAAGAGTATCTTGTGTGCTCCTCTCAGAACTGTTTCAGGAGAAGAAATTGGCGTCTCTCAAATTCTAAATAAAATTGACGGGGAATTTGAACAAGATGACCTAGATCTTCTTGAGGCTATGACTGAGCAAGCTGCCATTGCGATTCAAGGAAATATAATTATTGAACAAATTGAAGCAGCAAGAAAACAGGAACTAGAATTTCTTGATGTTGTATCACAGGTTTCCTCGGAATTGGAACTCACTCCCCTACTCCAAAAAATCATCACAACTATTTCAACAATGCTCGATTGTGAAAGGGCCACTCTTTTCATTAATGATGAGAAAACAAATGAATTATATACTGAGGTGGGGGAAGGCCTTGATGAAAAGTCCGTCATTAAATTTCCAAATCATTTAGGTATTGCCGGAACTGTTTTTACTACTGCCAAACCAGTTAATATACCGCATGCATATGCCGACCTGCGATTCAATCCTAGCTTTGATAAACAGACGGGGTTTTTCACAAGATCAATTCTTTGTATGCCCGTCCTTAACAAAGAAGGAAAAACTATTGGGGCAAGCCAGGTCTTGAACAAAAGAGGTGGTTCGTTTAACTCAGAAGATGAAAAACGACTTGCTGCGTTCACCTCTCAAATCTCCATGGGAATTGAGAATGCAAAACTTTTCGATGATGTTCAGAATCAAAAAAACTATTCAGAAAGTATTCTTTCGAGTATGCACGATGCGGTATTAACTTTAGATGAACATGGAATAATTAAAACTTGCAATAGTGCTGGATTACGGATTCTCAAAATCCCAATTTTATCCGAAATATTGGAGCAACCAATTAAAGAATTTTTTGACGAAGATAATAATTGGTTATTACAAAAATTAGAATTAGTTGAAGAAGAGGAAGACTTTTTGGATGCAGAATTAAAAATAGAAGGAGAAAAGTTATCTGTTAATATTTCATTAATGCCATTATTGGGTCAAAAAGATGAAAATCTGGGAACTATGCTAATGATCGAAGACATCAGCTCTGAAAAACGAATGAAGTCCACCATGTCCAGATATATGGATCCTGAATTAGCTGATCAACTCATGTCTGCTGGGGATGGAGATGACATAATGGGAGGTAAACAAAGCGTTGGAACAGTATTATTTTCCGATGTTCGTAGTTTTACCACGATTACAGAAGAGCTTGGCGCACAAGGAACGGTTAAGCTACTTAATGATTACTTTACTATAATGGTTGATTGCATTACAGACGAAGGCGGTATGTTAGATAAATTCATTGGGGATGCAATGATGTGCATATTTGGTACCCCTATCCCACATGATGATGACCCCGACAGAGCAGTCAGAGCTGCAATTCGTATGATGACAGATTTAAATGTTTTTAATGAGAAAAGGGCAACCGAAGGCAAAATGCCAATTGACCACGGGATGGGAATCAATACCGACTCTATCGTTTCAGGTAATATAGGATCACCAAAAAGAATGGACTATACTGTAATCGGAGACGGAGTTAATCTTGCAGCCCGAATTGAAAGTGCCTGTAAGCAATATGGTGCTCACATCCTAATTAGTGAATTCACCCATAGGGCCGTTAAAGCTACTTATCGAACGAGACAGGTTGATTATGTAATTGTAAAAGGAAAAACTGAACCCGTTGGCGTATACGAGGTGCTTGATTTTCATGATGATAAGTCGTACCCTAATCTTGTTGATGGACTTGGTGTTTTTAATGATGGATATCGGTCATGGAATGATGGAAAGTGGGACCAGGCCATAAAACTTTTCAAAAATGTACAAAAGATAAATCCGAACGATAAAGCAGCTCAATTATATATAGACCGTTGTGATCATATGAAGAAAAATCCTCCGAAAGGGGATTGGGGTGGAGTCTGGGTCATGACAAGTAAATAGTGAAAGTAGTATCATCATTATGAATGCGAAAACTCACTTAGAAAAAGCTATAGTTTTAAACCCAGACTTCGCCGAAGCATATTTTGAATTAGGAATGCTATTGAAGGAGGATGGTGACATTAAAGAATCCATTAAAACTCTAAGAAAAGCAGTTAGCATAAATAACGATTACGCGGAGGCACAATGCGAGTTAGCCATAGCACTGACTATCGATGACGATCTTGAAGAAGCAAGAAATCACTTTTTAAACTCCTTAGAGATAAACCCAAATTTTGCGCATGCTTATTTTAATTATGCACTCTTGTTAATAAAGATTAATGATACGGAAGAAGCAAAAAATAACTTTGATAAGGTTACAGAAATTAATCAAAATTTTGCTCCTGCCTATTATTTTAAAGCAACTCTTTTGATCAATGCTGATGACTATGAAGATGCAAGGAAAAACTATGAAACCGCGATAGATATTGATGAAAAATATATAGATGCCCACTACTCTATGGGGAAATTACTTGCTGGCGGAGTAGCTACAAACAAAGAAGGAACATTAGTGGACAGAACAAATATAGCAGGAGCAAAATCTCATTTTGATATTGTGCTTAAACTTAATAAAAAAAACGAAAAAGCACACTATAACTTAGCGAAAATCCTCTGCATTGAAAAAAACTACGATCTAGCAAAAGATCATTTATTAAAAGCTCTAGAAATTAATAACGGCTATTCAAAAGCTCATTACCTAATTGCATATGTTTATGAGGAATCAAATGAAATTGAGAAAGCCAAGTCACACTATACTCTGTCATTAAAGTTCCACCAAGAAAATGCACTTTCACACTTTCGACTAGGGGTAATTCTAAGTAATAATAAGGAATTTAAAAAAGCAGAAGAACATCTTAAAAACGCTATATTAATTGATCCCCATCATTCAGAAGCTCATTTCCACCTAGCATTACTTTTGAGAAATGATGATGACCCAAGCCTTGCCAAGAAACACTTTTTTAAAGCACTTGAAATAAACCCTGAGTATGCAATTGCATACTATGAATTAGCTCACCATTCAGAGAAAAATGGTGACTTTAATGAAGCTAAGATACACTTCCAGAGAGCAACTGATGTTGAGCAAAACTATGTGGATGCGTATTTTAATCTAGCTAGAATTTCAAAAAGTCCATCTGAGCATGATCAGGCGGTTAGAAACTATGAAACAGCACTAGAAATAAATCCTAATATGGCAGACTGTCATTACTGGTTTGCGAAACTTCTAACGTCAGGAGAAAGACTTACTAATGATGGTACTTTATTGAAAGAGCCAAAGATTGATGAAGCAGAAAAGCATTTTAATAGAGCCATAAAAATAAATCCAAAATTCGCAAAAGCCTACTACAGGTTAGGTCTTCTTCTCTATAGCAAGAACTCATACCTCAGTGCACTAAATAATTTCGAGCATGCCATTAAATTAGATCCTAATTTTTCAAAAGCTCATTACAGTCTAGCTGTCTTATTAATGAATAAGGAAGCAAGTAAGGTGATTGAAAAAGAATTATTATTGGGAGAAAAAAAACCTCGATCTAGGAATAGTTCACTAGCCAAAAAAGCCAAATAAAAATTGTTAAATAATTTGGATAGCATTCAAAAAAAGGCAATTAAACACCTAAGAATTGCGTTAAGAAATGATCATGAACACTTACCTTCAATTGTATCACTTTGTGATATTCTAATCGAATCTAAGAACTATGATGAAGCACAAATAATTCTAAAAACTGCCGTAAAGCAATCCACAGAGAGTGCTGCGCTATATTACCAGCAAGCAAAAATATCTTTTAAAATTCTTTGTTACGAAGAAGCTTTATCTTGCATTAAGAAATCCATTAATTTGCAAGCAAATGAATCAAAATCATATTGGTTAGCTTATGAAATCCTATTGGCAAGTAACCAACAACACCTTGCAATTCCCTATCTTGAAAAACTCACCGACTTGAGTCCCTTAGACGGTAAAGCCTTTTTTGAACTTGCGAAGTTGTTGCATAATTCAAGCGAGCTACTCAGAAAAAAACTTTTGCTAGAAATAGCAGTTGATTTATTACCAAATGATGTTTCACCAATAATCGAACTTGCTTCGCTTCACATCCAAGGTGAAAGCGAGGTCGATGATCAAAATACCAATTGTAAACCAAATTACATAGAAGCAGAGAAGCTTTTTAAATTAGCAATAGAAATTAATCCGAATTTAGGAACTCCATGGTATTTTCTTGGAAATTTAAATTTAAATCAAAATAATAAAAAAATTGCAAAAAAACAATTTTTTAAAGCTTATCAATTTGAGGAAACAAAAGGAAAGGCAGCATATCAACTTGGATTACTAACCTTAAAATACACTGATCAAAAGCAAGCAGAGGATTATTTTCATGAAGCATTAAAATTAAATGTTAAGAAGAGTAGCTGCCTTTTTTATATTTCCGAAATCTTGATTAACAAAAAAGATTATAATGGATCACTTGAACTGCTTAAAAAAGCTTTGCAAATCGTGAATGAAGAACAAAATTATGAATATGAAAAGTCTAAAAGTTACTCAGACTCTACTAACTTCTACCTTGCTCGAAAATATTTGAAGGCTGCTTTTAAAGTAAAAGAGTTGCACTCCAAAATTATTATTAAAATTTACCAGCTCAATAAAATTTTACAATATACACAACAGGTTGAAGAAGTATTAACAAAAGCGATATTGCTAAACCCTTCTTACTTTGAGCCTTACTTTGAACTTGGTTTACACTTAGTACAAGAAAACCGCGTGGAAGAAGCGCAAGTCAAATTCTCAAATGCCTGTAATAACAAGTGGGATCATTTTGAATCACATTTCGAACTTGGAAAACTAGAATTAGAATTTGGTAACATTGTTAAAGCTACCATGCATTTCGAGATCGTTCTCGATTTAAACAAATCGCATAAATCAGCATTCAATCATTTAAAAAAAATAAATGCCTAATAACTTCTATCTTTATCTTTTCTAGCAGTATAGCTAGCTATCGGAATACTAAAAAAATAAAGAATTCCTAGGGAAAACAAAAAAATCCATGTTTCTTTCATGAAAATGGATACTCCTAAGCATACAGTAAGAAGTACTAAAAGTGCTTTGTTCGAAGCTACATTAAATCTTACATTTCTAAAGGAAAAAGTTGGTAACCTTGATATCATTAAAGAAGAAATTAAAAAGACCCAACAAATAATCCAGACAGGATAAGTGGAAATAGCGAAATCAACATTGAATCGGTTGAAAATAAAATCTAAACCAAGAGGCATCAATACAAGACCTGCCGCAGCAGGTGCTGGAACACCTGTAAAGTAGCTTTTTCTCTCTTTTTCAAGAGATTCCCCTGAATGCATAACATTAAATCGAGCAAGTCTGAACGCATTACAAACAGAATAAAATAAAAATGGGATCCAAAACCATTCTAATAAATATTGTTGGTCTGTTGAAAGAATAGGTTCACGAATCCAAAGAAAAGTTATAATAGCAGGAGAGACACCAAAACTAATTGTGTCCGCTAAGCTATCAAGCTCCGCTCCAAATGGAGAAAATGCTTTAAGCAATCTAGCTGAAAGGCCATCTATCATGTCAAAACAGGCAGCCACTAATATACAAAAAACCGCATTATGCCAATTTTCATCTAAAGCGAAACGGATTCCGGTTAATCCAGAACATAAACCAATCGTCGTGAATATATTGGGTAACAACTTGGGTAAAGAAATTTTTCGATTATCTTTGTGTTGACCTTCTTTATTCATAGTACAACCGAGTGATTTCTTGATTTCCGACGGGGTGGAACTAACTCGGTACCATATGAACGATTAATAAGCCGAATCCATTGTTCGTTCAATTTATCTATCGGGTTACTTATTCCAGCGGAAATACATTTTCGTGAGTCTGTGAAAAAAAGAAAATAATGGTTATCATCTCTTTTATCACTCAAATTGTTCTCAATATCGAAAATTTGATTTGATAAAATTTCCCTTATAAGCGGATCATTTGCTTCACATTCAGAAATAGAAATTTCAATTGGAGATTCGCTTATATCCTTACTTTTAGAGAATGTAGAAAATTGTAATATTTTCCTTAACGAGTATAAAAACCTTGTAACTGTTACAAAAACTCTCGAACCAGACATATGAAGATCTACTATTGTCTCTGTTCCATCTACAGGGAACCTCGAAAGCCTCATGCAGAATTCATTTGAGTCAGGCTTGGGTAAAACTAAGGACGCAGCCAGACTAGAGGCTTGACCCTCTATAAGATAAGCGAATGATGAGTGAGGTTGATTCAATAAATAATAATAGCAACTTCAATGCCATTTTAATAATACTATAAATGTATATGAAAAAACTAAAAATGCTTTTACCGATCCTTTTTTTTTCTTCGTGTAGTAAAAAGTGGGACCCTGATCTCCAATTCAATCTTCAAGCAGAAAAAATTAAAATTGAACAATCAAATTATCAACAAAGAATAGAATTAAGTGCAAAAGACAAACTTAGGTTATTAGAAAGCGAAATTCTAATAATTGTTAAACATGGTTTACCCAATAGTCAGTTTAATAATTTGGTTGGATTCAATTACTTATTGCTAGCTCAGAACATCAATGCTGGTCAGCAATGGGAGAGAAGAATTTATAAATGGGAAGACATTGTTAAATCAAAATGGAGCGAGAGTTCACTTGAATACAAACTGTGTGAAAAAAATAGGGACTTTTTTATAGTAACAACAAACGAAGCCAATGTTGTAAATGTTGAATACCTATAATGTTCATTTCTTCTCGATTGTTCTTTCAAGTGTGATTAAAAGTTTTGCGACTGCTCCTTCGCTTTGTAATGAAGGTAATATTGAAATAAGCCTCCATTTTTCCGCCCCTAATTCATTACTTTTTTTATTAAGTAAATCTGCTAACTTATCGCTTACATCGTCGCCCTTTATTCTAATACCTTCAGGGGAGATTGAAATTGTCTGATATTCATATGAATCTAAATTATCCATGATTTATTAGAAATAAGTATTGCTATTTAAGTTCGATCTTGAATTGGTTTAATATATAAATATCGGAAATTGTTATATTCGAATTATCTAACTCGGCTTCTTAAAAGAGACTTCCTCACTCTCATCCTTACCGTAGTACTTATTATAATATTTATAACGGAAATATCCATATCCATAGTATCCGGAGTAATAATAACCAGGGGTTTTCTTTTGGGGTAAATCATTTAAAACTACGCCTAAAACATTGACTCCAGTTGCCTCCAAGTTTTCGACTAGATTCTTTGCTACTTTTCTCGAAACTTTTCCGTATCGAGTTACGAAAAGCACTTCGTCTACTTTACGTGCGATGGCTAGTGAATCCGGAAAAAGGCCGATGGGAGGACTATCAATGATAATCACATCAAACTCCTTTCGTAATTCGGCATGAACTAAATCAAATTCTTTTTGTTCAAGCATTTCAGTTGCAGCACGAGTTTTTCCGCCCGATGGTAAAATAAAAAGATTTGGATGAATTTCTTTTGCTGTAGAAGAGATAGCTGCACTGAGTGTATCTGGATTCGTTGATGCTTCATTTACAAGTGTTACTAATCCCTTTTGATTATCCAAATCACAAAATTTATGCAGACCCGGTCGCCTTAAATCAAAATCCACCAAAATTGTTTTTCTTCCATGATTCGCACAACTATATGCAAGATTTGCAGATATTAAGCTTTTTCCTTCACTAGGTATAGCCGAAGTAATTAAGATAGATTTAGGATAATCAGTATGGGAATTCATTTGAATTTTACTATACATACTACGAAAAGATTCCGTTAAGCCATCATCTAAGTCATTACCAACAATCAAAGGTCTTTGAATTTCTTCAACATCAGAAATTTTAGGAATTCCTGCGATAAGATCTTTCCCAATAAAAACTTCCACATCAAAGGGAGACTTGACTCGATTATCTACGAATTCCAAACAAATAGGAATGGCAAAAAATAAACCGATGAATATGTAAAATCCGGTTTGTCTTATATTTGCTTTATCAGGCGTAAATGGAGCGCCAGGAAGAAACGCAAATTGCTCTTTGTGTAAAGGTTCTTCCTGCTCGGAGGGAAGTGCTTGCTCCATCTGTACTTCATTTAATCTGTTTTGAATTTGATCAGTGCTACCTCGAACGACGTTTAATTCTCGATTTTTATTTTGCAACCATTCTTCTATTTCACTAAATCTCATAGAATCTTGCTGCACTTTTCCCACTGCTTGTTGGAATTCTTGTTCTTGAGCAATTAACTGAATTCTTTTGTCTTTGAGATCCTCTATCGCAGAAGTAACTTCTACAATCAACGAGTTTTTAACCTCTTGAACCTGCCTAGCGTTTTCTAGCATTTTAGGATGCCGTTCTAAAAGGCCAGTTGTGCCTTCTTGATATCTTTGACGGGTTTTTTCAAGTTCATACAAAGTCCGTCGTAAATTTGGTACATTACCAAAATTCTCAATTGCATCAATTTCAAAGAAATCCTTTATCACAGCAATATCGTTGTCTATATCAGCAGATCTATTAGAATTTCCCCTTGTTCCTATCCTGGCTTGTATTTGAAGAACTTGTCTTAGTAATGAATCTATTTTAATTTGTTCTAGTTTTGAATTAGTGACCTCTGAGGCATATTGACTCTTTCTGGTGGCAGTATCTTTTTTTTCGTCTTCTATAAAGGATAAACCAAGTCTCCTTTTATATTGGGACATCTCTTCAGTTAATGCAGACTCTTTTTCCAAATATTGCACCAATAAGTTTTCTAAAAAATTACTAACTGAATCTACTTGTTGACTTTTTTGACTTTTATGAAGTTTTTCGTACTCAATCTGCACTGTATCAGCAATAAGGAATGCACCCTTTGGACTTCTCGCGGTAGATGAAATTATAAAACGTGGTCTTCCATCCGAGGGGGGGGTAACTGAAATCGAGTAAGAAATGGTCGATTCAACGCCCGCAGGGATTCCGTCTCTTAAATAAGGTGCCAGCATGATAGATTTTGATTCAGGATTATCAGCAATTTTTTGGAGCACACTTGCCCTTAATTGCGGACTATTTAAACCTTCACGGTGCTTAGCAACAAGCCCTTGTACTTGAGTATCTCGGTCAACCTTTTGTAAATTAAGTATAGCGGGTGGAGGAATTAATCTAAACGATGAGGATGAACTATAAAATTCTGTATCCTGAAGTTTGAGATATACATAACCCAAGGAGAATGGGAGGGCTAGAGCTATTGCCAATAACCACCTATCACGAATGACTAGTAAAAACTCATTCAGTCCCTTCGTCTTACTACTATGACGATTGGAAACTTTTGAATCTATATTATCAAAATCCTCTTCCATTAAAACAGCCTTTCTGGTACCTCAATTCTGTCTCCAGGATAAATCCAAAACCTCTTTGACGATCCTTCATCTAGCGAACCCTTGCTTAAAGCCTCAACATTTACTGGAAAAGTTTTAGTATCCTTAACATCACCCTCTTGATTGTAAAAAGTCCGAGTAATAAAAACTTTATCTTTACGGGCAATATCGCTAAAACCCCCTGCTCTAGCTATAACTTCAACAATATTCATGGCTTCAACTTCTGGCGGTAAAATATATGGACCCTTTCGGTTAACCGAACCAGATAAAAATACTACTCTTTCAGAATATTTTAGAATGTACACATTCACGATAGGATTTTTAAAAATTAACTGTCTTTGATATTCTAATATCAACATTTTTTCTACTTGCTTGGTACTTAAACCAGAAATTTTAAGTTCACCCAAATAGGCAGCTCTTGCTTTGCCTTCACTATCAATAAGAACTTCTACATTTGTTTCTGGTTGTTCCCTAACTGAAATCCTAACTCTATCTCCAGTTCTTATTTTATAACCTGTTGGATCTTTCAAGATTGAAGGGTCACTGTTATATTTTCGTTGGGAATTAAGGTTATTAACGGATACACTCAAAATAGTTAAGAATATTAAAAATAAGCGAATAAATGAAACGATAACACTAGTTCTGGGAGAAACTTTCATTGTAGCAATATCCAAGGATTAATTCTGAAACCTTTGGTTACAAACTGACTGGGTTTAAAGGTACAAATTCGGAGTAATTTTGGTAATGTTTTCTATTCTCGCACCCAAATGGAATTATTATTTTCATTTATTCAAAATCTGCCAGTTACATCGGCACGCAATATATGTCTTCCGTAACTTTCCATAGAGCGATCAACTAATGAATAGTTATAGCCCCCACTCGCGGATATTCTATCAGAAATTTGTTTCTGAAGGTTGAATCCAAGTCCATACTGGTTGAGAGAAGAAGAATCCCTAGAGGTAGTACTTGCTGGTGGATATGTATAATCAACTTGCCCTAAGGATAAATAGGCTGTTGCAGTGAGGTCTTCCTTCAATCGATGGGAAGCACTAAAACGCCCCATAGTGCTAAAGGTTGAAAATCCTTGAGCCGAAGGTGAAAAGGCTCGGTTTAGATCAACCCCAAAAGATGTTTTAGAATTTAATTTCCAATTAAGTCCAATACTCGAAACTATGTTATCTTCTTTAGAAACTAGTGAATTATCGTAGTTTTGTACTGAATAACCAATATTTGCGTTGCCCGATAATTTAGAGGAATAATTACCCTGGGCTCCAAACGAAATAGCATGAGATTGACTATCAGTTAAAGTAGTTGAGCCAGACTGGTCATCTTTTGTTCTTGTAAAGGTATAGTCTGTATAAAAGTCTAGCTTCTCCGAATAAATGTAAAATGCCCTAAGCGATAGGGGTAATGTTGATATATCTTGATAAACTCTAGTCTGAGTTGCACCAGATTGGTAATGCTTCAGGTTATATGAAGTCCCTCCCCCAACACCAAATTTTGGGCTGTGGTTGTACCTAAGGTTAAGACCAGCAACAAAATAAGTATAAGATATCAAGTCCTGCTCCAATATACTCGCTCCGACGCTTTGCCCTATATCAAAAGTTGCATCAAATCGAATTTTCGCATTGTTGGAAATTCGCTTGTTTTTAGAAAGTGTTTCGTCAAAATCAATAGAAAATGTAGTAATGGGTTGCGTATAGCTTTTGTCATTATTTTTAATATATTGAGCGAACTCAATGCCAGCAGTCCCAGTAAACGAAAACCACCTAAGTTTTTTGGTAAAATGTAAGGCCGGGGAGAAACGGATAATGAAATCATCTTCACTTACTAATTCGTTTTTAGCTATAATTGTGCTGTTTGATTCCTTTGCCCCCGCAAAGGATTTTGACGAAATCCCGAAAACTCTTGAGTCGTACTCCCCGCTAACTGTCGCGGAACCATCGATCTTACCGAAATCCCCCTCAATAAGGGCATTCAAATTAAAACAAGCAGTTACAAAAAATAGTACAACTTGAAAGACAATCTTATAATATTTCAGATAGAGCAAAACGTTAAAAAGGGGATTTTCTAAATGAATCAATTAATATAACATTGTCAATAGATTCATACTCCTAATGATGCAGTATAAACCATAATACTTAGTTTTGAACAAAGTCACGCTTTACATCCTTACTTGCCTAATTGTGCTAGTCTCATGGTCTAAGGCAGGTTTGGCAGGGGAATGGATTCTTTTTACTATTGATGCTATAATCTTGCTATCACTATTCGCCCTTTATTCTAGCAAGCATTCACTCAATCTCTGCCTTATAAGTTTTGTACCAGTTTTATTGCTTTGCCTGCAATTTTCAACTTCTTACCTTAATCCATCCTATAGAATATTAGAAAGTAAAGAATGGTATGAGTTGAATATTGAAAAAGCTATATCCGAAGAAACGAATATTGAGAAAATCATTATGGCGGCAGAAAACTTCAAAAATATTTCAAACCTTTCATTTGTTAATCCAAATCTTTCCCATACTGTTTTTTTTGATTTTAAAAATCGGTATTTCGATAAATTTCCACAAAGTGATTCCTCAAGTGCAAAGTTAATTTATGATTATGAAAATTTAATTTCCTTAAAGCCAAACGGCTTTTTTCCCACTTTAGCTATTAGTCATACAAATATCCTGATCAAATTTTTTCATAAAATTTGTCAATTAAGTATAGGTATTATTTTCTTTCTTTTACTAAACGACAGAACAACTATTCGAAAATTACTTTTTACAGTCACCATAAATGCTGGGCTTTTAGCGTTAGTCGGTATTTGGCAAAAACTAAATTATATTCCCTCCGACAATCTATTAGAAATCTTAGGAATTTGGGATACACCTGAACCGAGATATTTCTTTGCTACATTCACCTATAAAAATCATTGGTCAGCATTCGCACTTCTTGCTATTACAATTGCGACGGGGCTGCTAGTAAATAATTTTAAAAGATATGGATTAGACTCTTTTAGAAAAATCAAAAGTTTATGTATATTTCTTTCCATAATTTTTCTAACAATCTCGATTCCATTATCTGGATCCCGTTCGGGTACATTATTACTTGCTTTGACCATCGCTATACTTTCAGTGGTCATTTTAAAATTTTTCTGCAGGCCTAGTGTTAAAAAATGGGCTATTTTATTTTTAAGTATAACTATTTCTTTCGCTTGTCTATTACAACTTGGTAAGAAATTGCATCAAGAAACGACTCACGAAATGGTTACTAATTTCAAAACTCAATTTCAGCAAATAGCTCAGGGCAAACTCCCATTAAGAATTTTACTTTGGAATGACCTCACCAAACAAATTCTGCAAAAACCCATTTATGGGTATGGATTTAACTCATATCGAACAATTAATCCGATTTACCAATCAAAAGTTGTTCGGGATACTAGAAATATAGTCCTTGCGAACGCTCATAATAGTTACACTCCTCTGATTCGTTTTGGTCATAATGATTGGTTAGAAAAAATATCTGAGTTTGGAATCTTAGGATTTGTAATTTCTGTTCCGTATTTAATTTTAATAATTTATAATTTATTCGCTACTCAATCACTAATGTCTAGAATTTTACTTATTGGTAGTTTATTATTTTTAATTTATTCAATAATCGATTTCCCTAGTCAAACTCCACTTTGTTTAATGGTATTTTCAACTTTAGTAGGAATTTCACTAAAGTATTCTTATTTGTTACAAAAGAAGCTAAGAGAGCATTAATGTTGAATTTTATTTCAACTCGAGTTACTTTATGGAACCTCTCAATGTCTTTCATGTTAAAATGTATAAAATGCTCAGCGATTTATATATTTGTGCATATTTGCCTATCTCTATCAATATTAAGTGCAAATATCGATAAAGCTCTAGTTGAATCAACGATTTTGATTAACCTAAAAGAATTTCCAAGAAATTCTGCGGACTTTACTGTCAAAAATCAAAGGCGATTAAGTGCCGTTGCTAGCACATCAATTCAGGAGGTTGTTGATTTAAATCAAACCGCACTGACTCAAATTTCACCTCTAACAGATTCTTTAACTAAAACTTTCTCTAGTTTTCCTACTGAAAGCATGCTAGAAGCCTTCGAATATGCAATTAGTTATTTATCCGCAAATAAGACAAATTTTAATCTTTCAGACCAAGATATTTTAGGAGGTTTTAAATCAAGTATAATCGCATTTTTGGATGCTAGTGATGCAAAAGGCGATATATTAACTACAACTGTTTCGGAACTACCCTATGTCATTTTTTCGAATTTAATTCCAGAAAAAGTAAATTTATGGAACGATAGTGCACCCAAATGGGCAAAGGATTTATCCCAAATCCTCATCGAATCTATTTCCGAATCGAACATCAAATCGAATAAAACTGATTTGCAAAATATCGTTGCTAAGGAATCGATAACGGCACTTTTGAAAATTATAAAGGATTCTACGGTTCCATCTAACGGTTTATTGCCCTCGATAACTCCAATCGACCAATCAAGAGCCATCGCTAATCAGGAAATGTCTTTTGACGGAGAACCTAATTTCATGAAAATTGATCCTGAAAAAACACGATTGCTTGAATTTGCTGCTAAGGGTTTAGCCGACGGTTTGTTTAATCATGACCCTACCCCGCTAACATCAATTGCTATTCAAGGTTTTTCAAAAGTGTTGGGGGAATCTACAATTTCTGGGGCAATTGAATATCTATCGGCATTGGAAGGAGATAACAGTTTATTTGCCTATGAGGTTACTAAGGCCCTCGCAACCGGTCTAACTCTTGGAGCCGTGTATAATAGTTCAAGCTCAATAGAATACAGAGATTTATCATTTCCAGAAACTGCAGCGGAATCGATTTCCAATTCTATTGCTTATCAGGTAATAGTATCATCTATTGAGCAACAAAATGGCTATTTGTTAAATCGCCTAGCCGAGTCAGTATCATTTGGGTCAGCAATGGGGGCTCAAATAGCCAGTGTATTAGATAGATCTTTGAATTTCGAAGATGGCTGGGAACTCTACAACAGGAATGCATTGGCAAAAGCTACCTCATCAGGTAGTGCCAATGGTTCGATTAACGCGGCAAGTCAATATATTGAAAATGACCCCACTATTGAAGATACAAGTGCTAAAACAACGCGAAGAGAAATTCTGGATGTTGCAAATGGATCTGCATTGGGTTCATTAATTGGAAATACAGGATTAGCAGTTTACTATCCCACTTTAATGCAACCTATTATTAACCAATCAGCTCAAGGAGCAACATCAGGTGGAATAACAGCGAAAAATTTATCTTTAGTGGATAAACTTAAGGGCGTTACGGAAGAATTCGAAATCGAAATTGCAAGGGCATTAGCACATGGTGCTGCTCATGGTGCACTATTCCAAGTAGTTGGACTTATTAATGACTCAATGCCAGATAAAAGAACCTATGACTTTGAAGCAATTTCAGCAGCAGAAGCGGTTAGTTACGGTTCAACTTATGGTGCGATAACCGGAGGTATTCAATCTGGAGAGGATGGATTAATTATAAAGCAAGCGATCTATCAAGGGGTATCAGAAGGAGCAACTGTCGGTGCGTCGCTAGCACTTGGTTATGATACTGCAGTTGCAGATATCGTTGAACTCAAATCTTCAATTTCGATTAGGTCAGCCATTAAGAAAACA
>Ga0209711_10000676_pt1 | contig 34632 bp, 32 predicted proteins | sample ArcticOcean_MG_C_7_FD_187441 | JGI IMG/M metagenome (GOLD analysis project Ga0209711, IMG submission 187441) | Marine microbial communities from western Arctic Ocean - ArcticOcean_MG_CB11_88 (SPAdes) (version 2) | ecosystem: Environmental > Aquatic > Marine > Oceanic | place: Arctic Ocean...
ATAATATCCATTATTTGGTCCTTTTGTTCCCCAGCTATTTTCAATTTCCCACCTATCAATATTTCCATAACGGTCCATATTATAACCAGTAATTAACATTGCATGTGTCATTAAACTATCACCATATTCAATTCTCTCACGTTTATTGAGACCAAATTTAATCCCAAGTGATTCTTCAATATTAAATAATTTATCGTCCATTATATTTGTTTTTGAATGAAGAAATTGCCCAACATCACATCCAAACCATACCGGGTCATTCTCATCTATACTTTTTTTAACTAATTCCATTATTCTCGTCATATCGATATTCATATACTTTACCTCTTTCCCTTCAATGATATTTCCTAATTTTTCAACACCATAATTACAATTATATGGATTTCTTGGATCATTTGTAATTGATACAAAATTATTTATATCAAGTTTTACAACATTCTTATAAAAAATTTGAGGCGACATATCATTTTTTGTTATAAACTTACCATCCTTGTCAACATATTCCCAATCAAAAATAGTTGGTGGTTTCCCAAGAAATTTTACTAATAATTTATATGTATCTTCAATTGCATTTTTTCTACTAAAATTATTTGTGGTTCTAATCTCTTTACAATACTCTCTTAGTTTTTTAGTCAATACAAGATTTAATCCACGTGGATTACCACTATGTGTTGTTTCTTGATAATTATCCTTTGGCATTAAACCATATTTTTCAATTAAATTTGCAAACATTTGCCATTGACCACCATCACCCATTGGACTTTTTAATAAAAATTGAACAACCTGACTATCTAACTGGTCTCTCTCCTTTGATTCTTGATAAAGATGAATAAAATAATTAACTCTTTCTAATTTATCCCAAAAAAATAAATAATTTTGAGAAAATTCAAAATTTGTTTGTAAATTATTACTTTCAATGAAATTATTTCTAATCATATTTAATCCAGCAAATAGCCAGCATCTACCACTTGAACCTTGATTTGTTACTACACATCGAGGTTTAACTTTATTACTAAAATTATAATACGAGTTAATATTCTGACCACTTGGATAACTTACTTCTGATAATAAATTATTATGTAACCCAAACTTGTATTTATCATTTAATTCAATATTTGTAATATCTTGGTGTAAAATTTTATTAATTTTATTAATTTGTTCCATTTTATAAAGTTATATCTAAAAATAACTTTATATACAAATCAAGTATCAAAAATATTTATTATATATTAATATAATAAACAATGAATGAAACTATTGAAAAAATAAGAGAATTATTAAAAAAATTAGAAAAACAAATTATTAAAAAAAAAGTTTTAAAAAAAAATCAAAATGAAATTGTCCCGGCTGGTTTACCAACATGCAAACTTAATAAAAATCATATTTATTGGAGACAATGTTTAAGAAATAATTATAATTCTATTTCTGAGTAATATTATATTTTATATTTTATACTTGAATTTCAATTCAATATTTTTAACACCATAATTATCCAATGTATGTGTATATCTATGTTGTTGAATTCTAAATGATTTTATACTTTCAAGAATATCTCCAAAATGAAATCTTGTAAATCTTGATGTTGTAAATTCGTTACCATCATACACATTTGTAATAACAGTCGTTACAGGCGGTAAAGATCCATCGGATTGTCTGTTCGAAACAGTATCCCATAAATTTATACTTAATATTGCAACATTAGAAGAATCATAAAATATTAGGTCTAAATTTTCTGCTCTTCTCGGATAATTTCCATTTGCCCAACTATGAACATCAGCCTTGTCTCCTCCATTTGTATTACTACCACCAATCCATGTTATTATAATTTCATAAAGTTGGTTATAGTTATTGATTGTATATGTTGTATTATCATATGCATAATAATATGGTGTAATATTCATATTTGATGGTTCTTGAATATCTATATATCTGGCTTTTGTTCCATTTGAACCAGTCTCAGCAAATACCCCATCATGATCTGTTGAACCACTGTATCTATAATAATGATCCTTTGGGTGTGGTAATGTATTTGAAATAAAACCATCTAGTTTACTAGTTCCAAGACCCGATGGACCAATTTCAACATCATTTAATGTTTTTACTAAGTTAATATTATTTGTTCCATCATTTAATGTATCAGAAATAGTTACATACGTTCCCCAAAAATATTCAAATAATCCATTATTAAGATTGATTGTTTTACATTTTCTTTTATTTTTTTGATGCCAATAATCAACAATAACCATAAACATTACCTTAACTTTTGAATCTATCTTAGACAAATCTATATATAATTGTCTCATTGCATTTTTACCACAAAATACCTTTCCATATGCAGGAGAATCCCAATTAATTTTAATTGACCCACCAACATTATATTTGTGTAATAAATTTTTTATAAAATATGCTATACCAGGTATTAAACTTGGATTTAATTCTATTAAATGTTCAATAAAATGAGTAACACTATCATACGTATCATTTAATCCATTCGGTATCATACTTGAATAATCCATTAATTCTGAACATTGTATTATAGTTGGCATGTATATAAATTGATTTAGAAATAATTTTTTATTGTATTTTATATGAGTCAAAATATGGAATACAATTTTCAAATTAATAAATTTTGTGAAAAAAAAATTAATCCAGATAGACCAGAATATATTAATGCATTTACATCATTATTTTTATGTTATATTAGTTATCACGGATTATCTAAACCAAACCTTAAAAAAACTGTTTCATTGGTTTATTGGACAATTTTTGTTAATGGTATTGGGTCTTTCCTTTATCACTGGAATAGTTGGTATATTTTTAAATTATTTGATGAATTTAGTATGGTTTTACCAATATGGATTAGTATTGCAGATATTTTATTTAGTTTAAAATATCAAAATAAGTATCTTGGAATGTTAACATTATTTAATGTTTTATTACTTGTTTTTGATGTTTTTATCTGGTTTGATGATATATTTCCTATTCTTTTTGGTCTTGAAATTGGGTTAATTATTCCCTTATATTATCAATCAATTAAATTATTAAAAGATAACACAAATACTGGATTAAAGGGTATTATTATATGTATTATTTCAGCAATTACATGGATAACAACTGAACATTTTTGTAATGAATATATGATATTTGGACATGCGATATGGCATATTGGCATGGGTTTAGGAACTCATTATATGATTAAATATTTTAATCATTTAGACAATAATATATATGATAAGTGTTTAGTTTAATTAAATTTCTAATGCACTAAAATCAGGAATTTCAATATCTATTTTATTTCTTATATATTTCTGTAATTGAAGTATAAAATCTTTTGTTTCTTTATCAAAATCATCAATGAAATTATGATTTTCCTTTGTATCTTTATTAATAATAGATTGTTGTATTTTTTTAACTACTGTATTTTGCCCATGTTTAAATCCAATCATTATATATGAATATGGTATATCCATAATCTTATTAAATCGTCCTTCCATAAAAGAAATATATTCTGCTGTTTTATCTTCTTTATTAAATGGAGTTTCTTCCCAAAAACTTTTAAAATATCCCATTGTTCCTTCTGAAAATGAAAATTCTCCATCACTTACTAAATTACTTGAATTTTCTAAAATATCATACACCCCCAATTGTGAACTTCCAATTAATCTAATTCCATTTTTATGATATTTTAACAAAACTGCTACGCGGGCATATATACTTTCGGGTGGATAATAATCATCATCATCCATGTGTAATATAATTTCATGATCTGCATTTTGAACGCATATATTTCTCTTTTCACCCATTGTTGGAATCCATTTATCTAATCTAATATATTTAATCCTATTATCGTTTGGTGGTATTAAATCTTTGACAGATTTACTGTCATCAGTTGAATCATCTACAATAACCCATTGTAATTTTTCTGGTGGATAATTAAAATTGAAAAAATTCCTGATTGCAATTGGAAACATATTTCTTCTATTAAATGTTGGTGTTAAAATTGAAACAAATGGATAATTTTCAATCTTATCTAATCTTAAAATATGTTCACCATTTTTATTTATACTATATTCTGCCTTTTTCAAGCCTTTGACTGATTGTAGCATATTAAATTCATAACTAACATCTTGTTTTTCACAATCACTATAATTATCATATTGTGTCATTAATATTGGATTATGAACATAAGTAAAATATTTTTTACATATTTCTGTTGTCATAAATTGTTTATAACTTTCAATTTCATCATTATTTTCAATTGCCAAAATATCATTTACTAAATTTTCATTTTTTAAATTAATGATATAAGAATGGGTAAAATGGGATTGACATCGAATCCATTCTTTATCTGTTGTTTCTAAGTTATATTTTTTTATAATTTCACCCCCTAAAAATAATATATCCCAGTTTTTAGGACACTCTTTTATCTGCAATGGTGCGACAATCTTAATATCATCTTCCATTACCCAAATTATATCATGCTTATTTTTAACCGCATTTTTTATAATTTGACAATGTGTTTTTTTACATCCGATATGACCATTATCAATACCTTTAATTAATGTAAATTTTATTTGTTTCTTTCTTGCCATTCTTTTCATTTTGATTTTTCTATCTTTTCTTTTTTTTAAATTAATGCAATATGTTTTTACATTTTTTAATTCATTGCTTAAATTATTCATATAAGTTATTATAAAAATAATTGTTTATGTATTTTTTATTGAAAAGAAAAATTTTAAAAAATTAAATCCTTTATTTTGTCGTGCATGTGACAATGATATAACAAATCCCAATATCATACATAATATTGTTATTATTATTAAACTTTTAATTATATTAAACCACATATTAGTATAAAACTTATTATGATCATTGGGATCTAATTCAGAATAATAATTATAAAAATCATTTGCTATAAAAAATAAAATTAAGGGAATGCATGTTATTCCAAACCATGTCATAGGTGGTGAACGAATTGCCCAAACTTCACCTAAACTTGTTATTAAATTAAATAAAAGCCATCCAACAATAGATATAAATAATGTATATAATGGATATAAATTTAATCCTTTTAATGACATAATATTAATTACTAAATATAGTGTTAAAAATACAACTATTTGTTTATTATACCAATATTTTTGACTCATTACTTCACGTGTTTTTGAACCCATTGTTTTTGCAATAAAATTAACAAGAATAAAAATTATTAAAATTATAATTGATTTGAATACTTCTCCTGTTAATATCCATCCTCTTTCAAAATTAAGTGGATGTGGTTTGCTAACCCTTTGTTTGGGTTGTTGTAAATCCATATATTATTAGGTTTTATAATTATTTAAATAAATATTATTTACACTATCGTTTTTTCTTTTTACCAAATTTCTTCTTTTTACCAAATTTCTTTTTATCGTGGGTATCTTTTTTTACTGTGGATTCCTTAAAACAATACTCTAATAATCTCTTCTGTAATGGGTCTTCCTTCATTTCAGTAAGAATATTTGGTGGAACTTTTGATACAATTCCATATGATGCTCTTCCAAATATTGATTTCAATTGAGAATATACTGCATATTTTGTTGGGGCTTTTACCATTCCAAATAGCGAGTCTCTTGATAATCCGGCTCTAATTTTATCTTCTGGAAAACAAGAAGAATATACTCTACCCTCTTTTCTTATTAAATTAATATAAGTTCCTTTTAAAATTGCTTTTAAAATGTTGTCTTCTTTTTTATCTGATAATACTGGTTCTTTGTTTAGGAATAATGTATTTGGTCTTTTATTTGGATTTCTATTTTTTTCTCTACTAATTGCTGAACCAAATTTACGTTGAAAATCTTTACTCTCATATTTAACTCTGTCCCATCTATTATAATTTAAAAAATTTTCTTTACACCATTCTCTTGCACCACCCATTTTTTCAGTTATAACTCTTCCAGTTTTTCTATCAACCTTATCATATCTTCTTTTTGAAAATTCTTTATAAATATTAAGAAGTGCAAAATGATCTCCCATACCCGATATTAATCCTTTTATTACCCTTTTATGTCTTTGTTCTGCTTTTTTAATTTCAGATTTATTAAATGATTTTGGAGGTCTAAATCTAATATCTATTAATGAATCCATTCTAAAATTAGTTAATTGATATATTCCAGCAAGTGTACACATTTCATCCCTGCATTTATAATTATAACCAGCAACAAGCATTCTTCCAATTTCAGGACCTGTATCAAAATCGGCCATTGATTTCCCCATATCATTTAAATATGCGTTCGTTTTATCAACATCCATTCCACCTAATGCAAATATTTTATTTAATGCACGTTTAACCGAATCCTCCGGCGGAACTTCAATAAATTTGCTTAAAAAAACTGATAACTCATCTGGTTTAATTAATTTATTATTTTTATTATTAACAAATCCTCCTTTTTTATTTTTTTTATGATAAGTAAAAGGCAAACTCACATGCGAAACCAAATCTTCCCTTGCAAAGAATTTTAAAATATATGGTGCTATATCAATAAGTGTTATTGGTGATGGAGCATAATCTAGAAATTGTTTCTCATATTCGTCTGATGTAAACATATTATAACAAGTACCTGGTTTTGTTCTTCCTGTTCTCCCTTTCCTTTGTGTATGAGATGCCTTTGAAATAAATATTTTTTCTAATGCAACCATATTTTTTTCTGAATAAAATCTACTTTGATTAACTAAACCTGTATCAATAACAAAATCAACACCATCAAATGTAATTGATGATTCTGCTACTTCTGTTGCAAAAATTACTTTTCTTTCATATGGACCCCTTGGATGATTTTTAAAGTTAGTTGCAGTTGTAATATATCTCTTTGTTTCATCATCTGTACCACTGTGTAAAATTTCACAATAAATCTTCCTATCCATTTCTTTATTAATTTTTGCAATCATCTGATGTAAAAACATACATCCTTCTGCTGATTCTCCCTTTCCTGCAAAAAATACTAAAATATCTCCTTCATCAGTTGTTGTTAATATCTCAACAGCTTTTTTAGCAGATGCTTCAATATAATCTTTATTAACTAAGTTTTTTTTATCATCAAATTTATTAATAGACTTATTTAAAAATATTTCTTTAATTGGAAAATTTGGTTTACCACCAGCATCAATAAATGCAAATTTAAATTCCGATAGTGGAAAATAATCAATAAATATTGATTCATTTACAGTTGCACTCATAATAATTAATTTAAAATCAGGGCGTCTTTTAATAAGGGCTTTTAATAAAAGTAATAATAAATCAATCTGAACACCTCTTTCATGAGCTTCATCTATAATTACACAATCTAAATCAGATAACATTGGGTCTGACATTAATCGTGCCAGTACATATCCGTCAGTACAATAAAGTAATTTAGTTTCTGTTTTTGAATATAATGATGGACTACTACCTCTATATTTAACACCAACTGAACTACCCAATTTAACATCAAGTGTTTTTGCTGCAAATTTTGCATTTTCTTCACTGGGTAGTCTTTTTGGATTTGTAATTGCAATTCGTCCTTGATAATTTAAAGCATGTAATGCAAGTTTTGGGGTTAACACTGTCTTACCACTCCCTGTACCAGATACAACTAATACAACTTGATTATCATAAATATCTTTAATAGTTTGATCTTTTAATTTGTACATTGGAAAATTTGACCACTTATCACTCAAACTTTGATATGTAGGATTGTCTCTACTTACATTCTTATTTGAATTATAATATACATTATTGTAAGGTTCCCCAGTTAATGGATTATTCTCCTTTCCTTCTGGATCTAAAATACCAATGGGTTTTAATAAATCTTTTGCATTAACATGTGTATTTCTAATTTCTGGTATATTTGCATTTTTATTTTGTTTATTTAAATTTTTAATAGCAGAGTTCATATTGTTATAATTTTTTGAATCTTTCTTATTAATTCCATTATTTACGATATTATTATTAATTTTATTAATTTTTTTTGTTACTTCGTTAACATTAGAATTAACCGAATTAACCATATAGATTGAGTAGAGATAAAAAATGATTAATTTATAATTAATATTATTAATATTATATTAATACAAAATGAAAAGAAAAATTTTAATTGACACTGGTTACTTTGTTTTTACAACAATTTATTCAATAATTAACGATAAATCCGAAATAACGAATGATAACATTGATAACCTATTAGAAAAATTTAGACACAAAGCGTCCATAAAACTATACCAAATTTTAGCACGACATTATGCAAAGCCTATCCATGTTTATTTTATTAGAGATTGCCCGAGAACAAAAATATGGAGGAAAAAAATCAAAAAAGAGTATAAAAATAAAAGTAATTCATCATACAATAATATTATGGTGAAATTTTTTAATATGATGTATAATGATATTATTCAACAATTTCGTTCCTTACATGGTTGTAATATTATTAAAATACCAAGAGCAGAAGCTGATGATATTATTTCATTATTTATTAAATTTCAAGAAGGAGAGTTTATAGTGATTAGCAAGGATAGAGATTTATTTCAGTTAAATAAATATGAATCAAAAATAGATTTTTATACAATTGGAGGTAAGTGTATAAATTATAGAGCTGAAAACTGGGTTAAGCTAATCAAATTTGATAATAATGAACTATATTCAACTATGTATAACAAAGAGTTTATCAATTTAGATATAATTCCATATGAAATTTATGATAATTTTAATAATATCATGCATAATATCAACATCACAAGTTGATTTATCTTATTATAAATTATAATTTGCTTACTAATTGAGTAAATTGTTAAATCTGTTTACAAGATCTTGTAATTCTGTTTCTATCTTACCCATCTTTTTTGAATTCATGCTATTTGCATAATTACTATACAGTTGGAGTAAGAGTAAAGATATATGTCTACAATTTTTCCTATCTGGGTCATCATATGATATTCCACAATTACAACATAGTTCTACATCATCATTTAATGTAATGTGATATTGTTTTGATTTATCGCTATGCGAATGAGTTACAATATTAACTCTTTTTTCTGTATATTGCGTTATTGATTCTTGTAAGTGTTCGATCTGAGAAAACTTACGTTTACATTTTTTATTTTGTCGATTCATTTTTATTATAATTATTAAAAGCAATAATATTAATTATTCATTTTTTATTTATGATTATAAATTTAATTATAGATGAATTTACAATCGAAATTCGAGGCATATAGGAATATATTTTACAATATGTTATCAAAAAAAATGAATAATAAATATTATTGCTTTTAATAATTATAATAAAATGAATATTAAAAATAAAAATAAAAATAAAAAAACAAGTAGAGATTGGTCTAAACGAAAAGAACCAGCTAGGGCCATTGCATATGAGTTAGATTTCGAAGAAATAGTTAGGTGCTCAGATTGGGGTGAAGAGGAATATCATTATTCTTGTTCTAATTCTTTAAATGACGAAATACATAATCAAGTAGCTATGTGGTTGGAATATCAGGGTGCAAAGCATGGTGATTTGGTATTATCGCCTTCTAAATGGTGGGACAATGTTGATGATATTAGTAATGTATATCGTATTTATACAGTAAAACAAGGGGTCCCTACGGTAGAACGGATTGGTTCTGATATTGCCAGTTATTTAAATGAAGATGGATGGGCTGAGGAGGAACCTATAATAGGTTTTAGTAGTCCGAATATAAAATATAGTTTGGGTCCAAACTATCCAGTAGGATATTGGGGAGGTACACCAGATACACAAGGTTTGTGTGGAGGTGGAGGAGATGGTGATTTTTTACGATTAGAACCAGTTGCCGCCAAAAACCTCTATATTGATTTAGAAAATCCGGTAGATGTAACTATTGATGATTTAACTTATGAAGACGGAGTTTCAACATTAAATCTTGAATGGGGTGGCTTGCAATTTCCAGGAGAACCTAAAGATGTAGTAAGACAATTAATAATGTATCACAAATACGAAAATTATCTTAGAGAAAAACCGGATACTACTCGAATAGCGACTGATATTATCGCACATATACGAAAGCATACTGGATTAGAAAAACAACAAATACGTACATACGATGGTGATTATATAATGACTCACCAACCAGAGACTTTGTGGAATTATGGGTTAAACAATTCGTATCACACAGAGGGAAGGCTTCTATTTACATATAAGGGTAAAACAAAACTTGGGCAACCTATTGGTAGAGTTCTAAGATTAAGAGATATCTACTCTTATTATGAGAATAGACCTAGACTAAGTGTGTGGGATGAAGTGATTACAATAGATAAAGCAATAGAAGCATTAAAGCATCAACTAGTTGATCTTGATTGTCGATGGACAATAGATAAGCTAGAAGATATATCGTATATGGAGTTATATGCAATGGTAAATGAACATCCAGCAAATGTCTCCAAAAGATTAGATGAATTTGGATTTGAAGACAAATAGGATATTATACAAAATATTATAAAAAAATATAGAAAAAAATGATTTAAAAAACCATATTATTATATCTTTATAATAATAAAATGAAAAATATTAAAAATATAATACAAATACCAGATAACCAATTGTTAAATATAACAAGGTTTACTGGTGAAATAGATAGATTTGCATGTGTATGTCATTTATTTAAAATAATTCAAGATAAAAATAATGAGTATTACAAAAATATTACACAAAATTGTAATATTTTTGGTAAATTACAAAAAATTCTTGAATCAAATAATGAATATTATTTAAAGATGTTTTGGACTACATTGGAATCATATGAATTATATCATGAAAACCATACAATAGAGATATTAGATGAAAAACTATTAGAAATGGTAGTTAAATATAAATCAGTTGAAGAAATTATTAGAACAGACCATTTCAGGTCTGATTTTGAAACTCAGTGTAAATTTATTAGATTAATTGGAAAATATAAAAGTCTTGATGATATTAAGGCATTGATAAAAAACGATTGTTTTATCATGAAAACAATTGATTATCCATTTTTTGCTACTCCATCTACCAATGTACATTATACTTGGCAATACAATTTAGCAATTGGTCTATACGAGAGTGGTAAATATGATAAAATGGATTATTTATATTCTAATTTATCTTTAAATGACTTAAAAACTTTTCCTTATTCTGGATTTAATGCAGATGGTTCCATGATTCGTAGTCGATATATTAAAGCATTGTGCAATTGGACTACATTTCAGAATTTTAAACATATTAAACTTAATGGGACAATAATAGTCGAAGGAAATGAAATTACTATTCCACGATTATTTAGACATTCATTAAATTATATTCAAATAGCGAAAGGATTATGTAGTTCAAAAAACGATGACACAAGACTATTGAAAATTATTAATAAAAAAGGCTCTTTGTCATATGTATCTTTGTTACACATTACAATTTTTCACCAAAATACAAATATTATGAATTGGCTTACAGAAGAAACAGTTAAGGAAATAGAATATATTAATGTAGAAATAGCAGAAATTAAAGCATATAATGCAAATAATGTTGATACTAGTTCTACTATGCAAAATCATTTAGATGATTTTCTTGAAATAGGTAAATATATTTTACTTGCATATGGTTTTGCGACGCTGTATCCAAAGGTCCAAGATTTTCTAATAGAAAAGTTTTCCAAAAATCATCATTTATTATTTGAAGAAGAAGATTACTTAAAAAGTACAAAAAAATTCAAACAAATATACGATGAAAATATTTAATTTTCACAATTATAAAATACTTATTTAATATAGTTTTCTTGGTTGTCTAGTACTTCCAACCACTCTTGCCATAACAATATTATTAGGAAATGTATCACCAATACATTTTTTACATACATTGCCATATTTATCTGATGGCTTTCCTTGCGAACAATTGAAATTTAATGTACATTGATATGGGCTTGGCATTGGTGGTCTATTTAATGTTTTAAAATTATAAAAATTCTTAATACCACTATTATGAAAGTGTTCAACTTCTTTAGGTTTGGATATTGTTGTAGTATATTTTTCACAATAAAATAGAAATACGACGAATAATATAATTAAAATAGTAGTTATATCCATTTATAATATTAGAAGGGATAATTTTTTGGTGGTAAAAGTTTATTATCACCATAAGTCGATGTCATACTTTTTTTGTTTGATAAATGCCAGCTTTGAGTTTCTGTTGTATCATTAAATTGTCTTTTTGATAAAAATATACCATCATATTTTAAAAGTGGTTTAATTAATTTAACAAGCGAATTATTAACACCTGTTGGATCATCATATGGTTCGTCGATTATATTATTTCCATCATAACCAATTTTTGTTTGTTGTTCATTATCAACTGGAATATTTGGAGACATTACTGGATATTTAATAGAATCTTCTGTATATTGCTGTTTTTTATAACATTCATTACTAAATAGCTCTTTTTCTGCATTATTTGTTATTTGATTTTCCAATGAATTTGCTTCTGTATTAATATAAATTATATATGAAATAAATACAATTAAAAAAAATATAATAATAAAAATAGATATGTGACATCTGAATGAACTATCTTTCATAATTTCAATAAGTTTATTTAGGATGGTCATAATATAATTATATTAAATATATTAATATTTTATTATTATATTATAACAAATAAATTACACATATAGTTTAATGATATATCAATAGTTTATTTGTTGATAAAAATTATATAATATAATTATATGAATGTATTAATTATATTACCACACCAATTATATAAGGAGAGATATTATAAAAATATAGTTAATCCAGATAAAATTATTCTTTGGGAACATCCACATTACTTTACTAAATATAAATATAATAAAAAAAAACTAATGTTGCATAGAGCATCAATGAAATATTATAAAGATTATTTAAAAAAAAAAGGTTATATTGTTGAGTACTGTGAATATAAGGATAAACCAAATATAAAAAATACAGATAATACATTTATGTTCGACCCAATTGATAAAATAAAAACTAAAATAAAGAACCTACTTGAATCGCCAAATTTTTTAATGACAAAAGATTATTATTGCGAATATAGAAAAAAAACAGATAAATTTACATTTAATAATTTTTATATGTGGTGTAAAAAAAAGATTGATATTATACCATTAGTTAAATCAAGAGATAAATTTAATAGACGAAGAATGCCAAAAAATATAAAAGTACCAAAATTACCAGTTAATACTAAGGATGAAGTTTATATTAAAGAAGCAGCCAAATATGTAGATAAGAATTTTAAAAAAAATTATGGAAATACAGAAAATTTCATATACCCGATATCACATGAAAGTGCAAAAAAATGGGAAATGGACTTTTTCAAAAATAAGTTAGAAAAATTTGGACCATATCAGGATTTTATTTATAATAAAGAGCCATATTTATATCATTCGTGTTTATCAAGTAGTATAAATATTGGTTTATTAAATCCATTAGAGATTTTAGAATATTTAAAACCACGTAAATCAAAATATAATATTAATAGTTATGAGGGATATATTAGACAATTATTTTGGCGAGAATATCAAAGATATACATATATATATTGTGATTTCAATGTAAATTATTTTGGGAATCGTAAAAAATTAACAAAAAAATGGTATACTGGTGATTTAAATATAGACCCAGTTGATAATTATATTAAAATTGGATTTGATACTGGATATTTACATCATATAGTTAGATTAATGTTAATTGGAAATTTCATGAATTTAAATGGAATTAGTCCAAAAGAGGGATTTAGGTGGTTTATGGAATTTTCAATTGATTCTTATGAATGGGTGATGAAACAAAATGTATTAGATATGGTATTCTTTGTAACAGGAGGCAAAACAATGCGCAAACCTTATGTATCATCTAGTAATTATATATTGAAAATGTCAACATATAAAAAAGGAGAATGGTCAGAGAAATGGAATGAATTATATCATAAATTTATGAAAAAAAATAAAGATAAATTATGGAAATTTAGATATCACTTTCCCGGATTAAAGAAATTATAATCAGAAATTAATTAAGTAATTACATTCATTCGCATCATACTCCACAAATTTAAAAATACCAGTTAAAAATATTTTTAAATTATTTAATTTTTATATGATTTACCATACAATACATGTGCCGACAAAATAAAGTGTTTTTTCTACATCACAACAGAATCGGGTTCTGTGTATAGTACATTTCTTTTCATTTCTGTTTTAGTTAATTTCAGTTCAAATAGTGTTTCAATTATTTTTTTATCATTTAGTGGTGGTAAAATTGGTTCTGAATAAATAAACTTTTCACCCATAACAACATCTAACTCAAAATCACACGGACTATATTGAATAAGAGGAGAATCGATATTTGTCATAATATCTTTATATGATTTAGGTAATAATTTTGATGCTTGGGGAGGAATAACCATATACAATTGTTCAAGTGGTTTATATGGTGTTCCTTTTTCTAAATTTGTATTGAGTGCTGTCGGAACACTTTTAACATATGAGAGTAAATCAGATATTAAAGGTGCACATCTAAAATCATAACCAAAGTTCCACGCGGGTTCACTGGTTAAATAATATTCCATTGTAAACATAAGACTTTCAATAAATTTTTTACATATTTTTTTCAAATATGAATCATATTCATCATTATCATCACAATTAATTTGAAGAAAATGATTATAATACTGGGCTTTCCATTCATCTTCTTCTTTGAAATAATTAATTTTATTAAATTCTCTTTTATATTTTTGGTGATATGGGTTATATTCTGAATAATATTCTTCATGTTCAAATCTGCTAACTGCAATTTGATGAGGTTCTTTTTGTGCTTCTGCTTCAAATCTTCTTGATGGTCTATTTTTTTTTGTTCGATGAATTTTTTTTTGCATTTGTTTTAAAGAACCCGATTCATATTTGACCAAATCTTCAAGGAAAGATATAAAAAATGCACGGTTAATAGTGATTTTATTATCTTTAATTTCAATTAAAAAATCTTTTTTAGTAGTCAAAACTCTTTTATAAGACCTCATAATTTGTTTCATTTGATCTTTACGCATTGATAAATATTGAACTGGTACAACAAAATCATTGCCAGCCATTGCAGTCAAAAATACATAATCATGTACTTTTCTAATATCAAATTGTTTATTAATTTCATTATTTGTATTAATAAGTGCAGAACCTAAAAATGCTTTTCTTGTTTCATTAATATCAACATAAATAAATTCCTCTGTTGGATAATATTCTCTTTCTTGTTCACTGTTTGGTGGTCTAATAACTCTAATATTATTGAGATTAGTTGAAACCAATAGTACAATAACATCAGCATCTGGACTATAAGCTGTAATAGATGGATTCTTTTCTTTTTTTGCAATTTCTCTAATGAGAGGCATATATTTGTGTTCACCTTCACCTGGAACATGAGTATCACTTAGTATAAATTCAACTTGATTTTTAGTATGAGTTTTAAATTTTTTTGATTTAATTGCTTTTTTAATTTGCGACGACATTTTATCCATAAAGGCTGTTCCGGGTGATAATTTAATTTTATCAAATTCTACTTGTTTTTCAAGGTTATATTTTTTATTAACAATATTTTTATAATTTTTTTCTTTAATGCCTTTAAATCTTCTTGCTCTTGATTGGAGCATTTTTGCCATCGGAACAGTACCATCAAAAGCAATATAAACCATTTTTTCTGGTTTAGTAACATCGCAAATGAGGTGTTGTAGAAAATCAACAGTATATTTGATAACAAGATTATCAATTTGTGTTGATGTTTTATTTGAATTTGTGGCAACATTTAATTTTGCCAGTTGTATATAGATGATTGAATTAAAATCAATAAATAAGTAGTCTGTTTTAACATTCGGTTTCCAAAAATGTGCTTTTGGATAACGTTCGAGGATTGTTCTGAAATATGAAGGAATTCCCATTTTATTATTATATTATAAAATATTATATCTAAGTCATTTTTTTATACCCCAATGACCGATTTTTGGATTTTTTTATTGTTTGTTTATTTTACCCATATTTTCCGTTTTTATGCATTTTTTGTGTTTTTTGTGCACACAAAAACGTACAATTTGTGCTTTTAATTTAATGGTTGAATTATAGTATTTTAAAAATCAATAAAAATGCATATTTCTCTCTTATCAGTACAAATACATTGTGGGTAGTATCCTTGTGCAAAACACATTTTTAAAACAATAATACTAAAATATATTATATGGTAATGTGGGTATTTAATATTAATAATATATTTATTTTATTGCAAATAAGCATAAAAACACGAGTATCCAAAACGAGATCCACTTTTGCAAAAAGTGTTTCTAAAATATAGCAGTATTTTTATTTTTATTTTTTCGTTTTTTTAAAAAGAATATATTTCTTGAATTTGACTCTCTCTTTTTAGAGAGGAGTATATATATTATTACTATCATTATCATTAATATTAAAAGAGAATACATATAACATTATAATAATAAACACAAATAATTTAAAATAATGAAAATATAGTAAAATAAATTGAGTGAATCACAACTTGTTAAAATGTTTAATATATAACCCCATATAACTATTACAACATAAAATAATTAATTAAAAATCATTACTCAATCATAAATAAAAAGCCAAATCATTATTTTTGTAACAATTGATAATATTTATTGTTCTTATCATATTAAAAATAATTAAATATTCATTTAAAGTGTGTCAAAAAACATATACCTGTTATACCTTTTTAACTGCAAATTAAAAGAAAAAAATATAACATATGCTATAGTCAAATATAACATATCAAAAAACAAATATACCTACGAAGATGTAAAAACGGCAAAAAAACGGCAAAAAACCCATCAAAAATCATGAAATAGAAAAATCTGAGGGATGAGAAAATTGAACAAAATGAAAAAAGCATGTTTTTTTTCAAAAAAACATCACTCGTTTCCAAAAAAATAGGAAATTCTGAGATTCAAATGTTCACTTTCAAAAAAAGGTCAAAAAAAGGCTTAAAATCATAATTTTTAAAAAAAATAAAACCAAATGCTATATCTTATCAAAAGTAGTCAAAAAAGTAGTCAAAATAAAAAATAGAAAAACATTTATATGGAACTGTATGTTTATTTTTTGAAAATATTGAAAAAATGTTAATTTATATTATTTAAAAATAAAAAATAAATAAAATCATATTTTGAATAATCGATTAAAATACCAATCACACCCATATAACCAAAAATAAAAAAAAAATAGTTGACTAAAAAAAATAGTAGATGAAATATAGCATTTTCGTCAAAAATATAGCACTTTTGAGAGCAAAAACATAGAAAAATGATTAAAAATGCTATATTTTTTGTTCAAAAACGACTTAAAAAAAATTACGTTTCAGGTGATGTTTGTCAAAACTGCAAAACCCGAAAAACGACGTTTTTTTAAAAAAACACAAAAATTCAGTATATATCATTTTTTGGGATTTTATAAAATCCAAATAAGTGGGGTATATTGAGTAAATCATGATATTTTTAATATTATTTGTACTTTTTATTCATATAAATCCATATGATTTATTTATTTTAGTCATAAATTTAAAAGTTTATTTTTTGGTAAAATGCATTAATTGCTTGAATTTTTATTTTTTTTGACTACTTTTTTTGATTCATTAAAACTATTTTTTAACAACAAATACGGTAAATATTTTCATAAAAATGTTTAAAAATACAAAAAAAGTTATGATGCTAAAATATAGCCTCATTTTTATTTATTAAATAATATTATTTTTAATATGAAGTTCCATATAATTATTATTTGACATATTTCATGCTAAATAAGTTTGTTTTTCTTTTTTATATATATTATTCGATTTACCTATTAAATGTTAACTTGAATCTCATATATTAATAATAAATAAATTAAAATAAAAAGTAGTCAAAAATATATCAAGAATTACAAAACAATATATAAAGATTATAATATTTATATATATTAATGAGCACAAAAAAATCATACCAAGAAATAATATGTTTAAGATGTAACAAACAATTTAAAACAAAGTGGTTTCTTCATCGTCACTTTGAAAAGAAAAAAAAATGTAAAGCAAATATTCTTGATGTAACATACGAAGATATGATACATAATTACAAGGAATTATTAACCCCATATAAGTTGTGTTGTGAGGACAATGAAAATAATAATTCCCTTTATATTTGTAAGTTAAAAATAAAAAAAGAGAAGGAAATAAATTGTGAATATTGTAATAAAAAGTTTATTCACGTAAATAATTATTATCGTCATCGTAAACATCGATGTAAAAAGAATCCAAAATTTAATTCTGCAACAATTATAAATAATTACAATATTCAAAATATCCAAAATAATATTACGATTAATAATTTTGGAGAGGAGAATATAGATTATATAACAGACGAAATATTATTAAAAATAATGGACCATCCATACAATGCGATCCAGAAAACAAGTGAAGAAATTCATTTTAATCCAAATCATCCTGAAAATAATAATATACAAACAACTGCAATAAGTAGTAAACATATAGATGTTCTTGTAAATGGTAAATGGGGTACAGTTGTTAAAAAATTAGTATGTAATAAAATGAAGAGGATTGCAATGTTTATTTTAAATGATGTATATTTAAGGGAAGGTCCTCATAAGATGTCAGATGAATGTTGTAAAGAGTTTGAACAATTTAGGGAAAATATGAAAATAAAGAAAGATATAAATAAATTCATACAGGATAGTTTGGAGTTATTATTAAAAAATGGTTCAGTTATATCCATTTGAAAAAAATATATAATATAAATTATAATATGGCAATATTAGTAAATCCGACATATAAAGAAAAAAAGATGGTATTTTTAGTATTAATAATTATTTCTATATTTATAAATATTCATATGTTAACAACAAATATCATGCCATATGAAAAAGTATTAACATTTATAGTATTAATATTAACAATATTTTTATTATTGGGAATTTATAATGATGATAAAAAAATCATAACGGAAATACATGATGTATTTTTTTATTGGTTATTGAGTGGTATAATTATATATCAGAGTAAGAGTATTCAGAAGATATTATATGTAATATATGTAATCATGTTGATAACAAGGTTACGATATGATAAATGTTTATTTAGAGAATTTGATAATACAACACCAGAAGGAACACTTACATTTAATGACAAGAATATAATAATGATATTTTTATCAAATGTTTTATTGTATCGAATATATAAATAAATAATAATAAAATATTATTATAATGCTAACATTTTATTATAAAAATAACAGTATAAAACTAAATAAAGATCAATCTATTAAATTAGAACTTGTACTTAACGTGGTAGATAAAGAAAGAAAATATATTAAATTTGGAGATTTATTATATAATTATGGTATTAAAATGGACAATGATGATTTGTTATGTGCATTAAAAGAACATGAGTGGTATTATCTAAATAATTTGTATGTTCAGAATATAAGATAATTATGAATATAGAATACGGATATATAATTGTAATTCCTATTGCTTTACTAATATCATGTTGGTGTTTTTATGATACAACCTGTCGAGGAGGATGTACTAGGCATAGAAACTACGATGAGTCGGAATCCAGTGAAAAATCTGATATAGAATCCAAATCAGAAGAGATGTGAATGAGATTATATACCAAAGGTAACAAGAAATGTTATAAATAGTTATGGTATAATTTATTGATGAATAATTGATACTTTATGTTTTGAATAAATTTCAACTTCATTTGTACCAGTCCATAAATCAGCGTGTTCGCCACTCAGTTGATTTGACAGAGAAACTCTATCACCTTTAACCCTGTCTAATACAAAGTTACTATTGGCACATAGACATCGTGCTGTTTCAGAAATATTACTTGTATAATAATATCTGTAGTTGGAACGATAAAGGGTATCTCCATCATAAACCAATTCTTCAAAATATTCCCCTTTTGGGGTTTGTTTATTGTATAATTCAATTGTTTGTTCACTCATTTTATGCTTATAATTAATAATCCGTCTTTATATAATAAAAAAAATCAATTTTTTAGAATGGGTAATTGTATAACAAAAATAAAACTAAGGAAGACAACAAACGAAAATACGAAATTATTTAATTTTGATGGATATAGAACAATATGCAAGGTAGTTGATGTATATGATGGTGATACAATTACAGTTACATTCGTATTCATGGGTAAGGTAATTAAGTATAAAGTTCGAATGTATGGATATGATAGTCCAGAGATGAAACCAAGGTTAAATAAACCGAATAGAGATAAAGAGATAAAAAAAGCAAAGGAGGCCAAAGAGTATTTAAAAAGTTTAATAGATAATAAGATTGTAATAATGGAGTGTGGGAAGTTTGGAAAGTTTGGAAGATTATTAGGGAAGATATATATTGGAGGTTCTTGTCTTACACCGTCATTGAATATAAACGACCATATGGTAGAGATGGGACATGGTATAGAATACTTCGGTGGAACAAAAAAATGATTATTTAGATGTCAATAATATTAATATCAGTTATAAATGTTAAGTTTATGCTTTTACAATCGAAGAGGATTTAAATTAATAAGGCGTCTTCGTATGAAAGAGGACAAGTTTTATTTAAATTTTTTCCCTTATCAAAAAACGTATACATTAAAGAGTGATCGTATAATAAGTATATTTATATACGAAGGAATGATAGAGAATGCAGATATAATAGTAGAAAAGAGATATGGATTAGATATAATAGAAAAGATATTGGGTAGCGAGAGTACATTTGATATGATTAAACATCAGCAAGTATCATTTCATAATGATAATAAGAATTGTTTGATAAATTTGTTGAAAATATATAATATTTTGAAGAAATATCCAAGTAACATAAGGGATAATATATTGATAATGGGTAGTTGCATTTTAACTACATATGGATTACGAAAGTTTAATGACATTGATATATATGTTAGAGATTCACGTATAAAGAGTGATGTTACATTAATTAATTTATTTAGTCGTTTAGAGAGTATAAAATTAAGGGTCGATATAACAACTGAAAAGATGGTGAAATATAGTAGACCGTATTGGACAAATTGGAAGATAGAGTGGGCAAGATTAGCAGGGATTGATAATTTCAATGATATTTTAGATAATCCCAATTACCATTTTTATTTTTGTGGAATGAAATTCATGTCAATAAACATTGATATTGCAAGGAGATTAAAGAGAAGTCGTGTAAATGCATATGTAGATTTAATAATGATAAAGAAAAATATATTACCCAAATTAAAGTTATGGTCTTTACCGGAATATGAGATTACGTTCAATGATAAAAAAATAGTCAGTGGTAATATTGAATATAGTCAAATAGTTAGATACGGGGAACAAATTAAATATGTATATTTTAAAAAAATCAATAAAAAAAAGTTTCATCATTCATTAAGAAGGGCGTTTAAAATAAGATATCACACACATATGAATATTGAAGATATAATAAATATAATACCAAAAAAAACTACTATAATAAAGTATGTGCGATAACTATATGTTGTTTAAGAATATTAGAGACGAAATTATAAAAAAAAAAACATTTTCCCAAGCCATCAAATATATAACTAATAGACAAACGATTAAAAATGTATCAGATTATTTAAAAGAGATCGATTGTAATAACATAAATGCCAAGGTAATATTAAGTAGTTATATAATAAGGTATCATAACGACACTGTATTAAGTGATTCAAAATTAGATGAAGATATTTTATTATGTTCTGTTGGATTGCATAAAATATTAGAATCAGATAAGTCAAATTTAATAAAAAATAAAAATATTAAAGAATATATTATTTTATATAATAAGTGGAAGGATTTTGATATTCAAAATCAGGTTAATGATTTAATATCAGAATTTTATTTAATAAATAAGAAAAAGAAAAATTTAAAAGATGATGATTTAAAAATTATATCGGAGGTTGAGTTAGAAAGAATTCAGCAAAAAATTAAGAAGCATATTTCATTATTGGATCCAGATGGTGGAATAAAGTTGTTAGAAGAATCAGCAGATAAATATGAACAGATAAATCCATTAAATGGTTTTGAGAATGATATAAGAGATTCATTTAGGAAAACATATAATAATTATGTAAGAAAGAAGTTAATAAATAATGATATAGAAGTAGTGACTAAAAATTTCAAGGAATTACGGGGAATGTTATTACTATGTGTGACAGATGAAAAAAAAAAAGATGAAATAGTTGATAGTTTATATATAGAATATTTAAGCGATGAAGAATTATATAAATTTTTATTAAAAGTATATGAATATATATTACAGTTTAGTAACGAAAGGGATATTAAAGATGTTAAAAAAACAATAACTAATTTAAAATGCAATGTTTCGAAAGATAAGGAGATGCATGAATTTATACCAGAGATTATGGATGAAGCATTTACAAGGATTGAAAGGATAATGATAAATAATGAATTAAAAAAAAGGAAATATAAAAAAAAATGATAAAATAAAAACAAAAATAATAAAATATATAATTAGTTATGAAATATCTAATTATTGTTGAATCGCCTGCAAAGGCACACAAGATTGAAAACTTTTTAAAAAATTTTAATGGAAACAGTTATATAGTAAAATCATCATTTGGGCATATACGTGATTTAGAGAAAAAGAAATTAGGGGTAGATGTAGATAATAATTTTAAACCAACTTATAAGATTACAAATAATAAAATAGTTAAAGAGTTAAAAAGATATAAATCATTAGTTGATAAAGTTATAATTGCATCTGATGAGGATAGAGAAGGAGAAGCAATTGGATGGCATTTATGTAAAGTATTGGGATTGGATGTTAAGAGTACAGAAAGAATAACATTTAATGAAATTACAAAAAAAGCAATTCAGAGTGCAGTTATCAAACCTCGAATCCTAGATATGAATATGGTAAATGCACAACAAGCCAGAAGAATATTAGATAGACTTGTTGGTTTTTCCTTATCACCCTTATTATGGAAATCGATTGGTCCTTCATTGTCTGCTGGAAGAGTACAGTCAATTGTATTAAAATTGGTTGTTGAAAAGGAAGATATTATTAATAAATTTAAAGAATCAAAAGTTGATGCATATTATTATATCAGTGGATTATTTGATAAAAAATTAAAGGGGGAATTGAATAGCTTAGAAAATAGCGATAACGTCGATTTTTTAAAAGATTGTAAGGTATCCACCTATAACATTCAAAACATCCAGTTAAAAATAAATAAAAAGAACCCACCACCACCTTATACTACCAGTTCATTACAACAGGATGCATGTTCTAAGTTAAATATTGGTTCAAAAATGGTAATGAGTTTGGCACAAAAATTATATGAGGGTGGTCATATAACATATCATAGAACAGATTCAACAATGTTATCAGAGTATATACAATTAGAGTTAAAAACATTTATTGAGGAAGAATATTCAGATAAGTATTATCAGTTTAGACAATATAAGAAGAAAGTTAAAAATTCTCAGGAGGCACATGAGGCAATTAGACCAACTAAGATTACTCAGAATGTAGAAGATTCGCATCAAAAAAACATGATAGGAGATGATCTCCAATATAAATTGTACAAGTTAATTTGGAAAAGGACAGTTGCATCTCAGATGTCAAGTGCAGAGTATTATTCCCAGAGTTATAAGATTACAATAAGTAAAAGAAAAGAATTTTTTACAGGTAAACAGGATTTATTAAAATTTGAAGGATATTTAAAAATATATGGACAGACGCCAGTTGATATAGAGAATAATAGAATAAATAATAATAACAATGATGAAATTGAATATAACAAGATAACATGTGATCAGAAATATAAGCAACCACCTGGAAGATATTCGGAAGGTTCATTGATAAAGAATTTAGAAAAGTTAGGAATAGGGAGACCATCAACATATGCGTCAGTAATAAATACTATAATAAGTAGAAAATATACAGAGATAAGAACAATAAAGGGTGAGAAGAAGGAGGTAATTAATTATAAATTAGAGAAGGATAAAATAACAAAAAAGAAAACAACTTTTTCATTTAATAGTGAAAAGAAAAAGATGATACCAACACAGATAGGAATAGATGTATGTAAATATTTATTAACAAATTTCAAGGAGTTAATGGATTATACATTTACATCGACAATGGAAGATAAGTTAGATAATATATCAAATGGAAAAGATAAGTGGACAGATGTAGTGGGTACATATTATAATCCAATGAATACAATAATAAAAGGTATATTAAAAAATTTAAAGAATAATTTCAATTTGGAGTTATTAAGCACTGATGATTATAAAGTTATTAAGGGGAAGTATGGACCAATGTTAATATGTGGTAATAAGAGAATTGGGATTCCCAAGAGTATAGATGCAGAGAATATTGATGAAAAAATAGCGAAGGAGTTATTATCATATCCAAAATTATTAGGTCAACATAAAGAAAAAGATATTATAGTTAATATGGGTGGCAATGGTAGATATATTAAATATAATAATAAAGGAGAAGATATAGTAATGAATCTTGAAAAGATGGGAGATGTAACATTAGAAACGATAGTAAAAAAGATAGAGGAAAGAACAAAGAATGTTATAATGGTAATAGGAAAAGATTTAAAAGTAATGAATGGAAAGTATGGTCCTTATATGATATATAAAAAAAAGATATATAAGATACCCTCAGATTATATAGAAAAGATTGATTCATTAACAAAAAATGAATTAATGAAAATAGTTAAAAATACCCCAAAAAAGAAATATATAAAAAAAGATATCAAAAAATAAATATAAATATAGTATATAATGGAAAAACGTGAAGAAAAAGAAGAGTTTACACTTAAAATACCATCATTAAATACTTCTCCAATGGGAAATGTTGGATATAGTGTATTATCATTAATAATTTCAGGGTTATTGTTATCAGGTGTTGTAAAGATGTTTAGTATGTATGGTGTATTAGTATTATTAGTATTATCTGTTTTAGTATTTGTTATTATAACAAGTGCAACTGGTGATGGTGTCGCATTATCATTGCCATCATCAGTATACCCGCTTCCACCAAATCTTGGACGCGACGGGGTAAGTTCAGAAGTTAGAAATAGTGCATAAATTAATTAAATTCACATTTGAATGAATCATCATAATTTAATAGTGGCACTTCAAGTATATCTAATTGTGTATTTTCTTTACATAAACAACATTTTTTTTTAATATTTGAACAAATATTACATATCATTGGTGCATCAAATATTAAAATAATCCATCCAATAAAATATATAAAATATAACCACATCATATATTCAAGCTGTGGTGAAGGGGTATATGATATATTGAATGGTAAAATTTCTGCTATTGTAAATACATTTATACCCTGAATAACAATACCAATCATAATTGCATGCATATATAAATTTAGTGTTGAGTCAAAATCTGTAAAGAAAATTGATAAAAACCCAGCACAAAATGAATGATGAAAATGTAGTTTAACATCAGGGGTTATAGATTTTAATAATGTAAATATAAATAAATAAAACATAAACATTGACATTAAAAATGAATATTTTAAACCATTTTTTCTAATCTGTCTAACTATTAATATTAATAAAAAAAAACCTATTATTGATATAATTAAAATTTGTATAAGAGAATATGAATTAGTACTTTCCAATGAAAACTCGAAAATTGAAATATAATCTAATAATGAATAAACTATAACTGTAACATGAACTACAACCCAGTATTTAAAATTAAATGAATCAAAAGAAATATCATATAATAGAATGTTAATAACTAACAACATATATACTAAATTTTTTATGAATCCTGAATAATTTTCTTTATAATTTAATATTCCACATACAGTATTTATTTTATCATTTGATAAATAAAATGAACAATAATTATTAAAATCATATAAACAATCTTTAAAATGATATGGGTCAATCTTTATAATTTTTGATGTTTTTAATAATTCACACATAAAATATACATTGATACTGCTAATTAAATAATACATTATGCCGGTTGATAATTTTGTTCTTATTTTTTTAATTGTTGTTATCATTAACTTTAAAAGTTAATAATAACTTTATACCATTTTCATATAATTATAAAAAATATGATTATGTCGTAAATATTTTAACCATTTGTAATATGGTTTGGTGGGATAAGAAAAATATTATCATATAATAAGTCGTATAAATGTTAAGATCTCTTATACGGGATTTAGATTTAGACGAAGAATATAAAATGCGTATAGGAATATATTATGAAATAAGTCTTAGTATATGTGCTGTGAATAAACAGAAAGTTAAACAAATGGCAACAGATATAGTTAATGAAATAGTAGAGAACGCAATTAATAAAAAACAAAATACCAACATAGGTATACCAATGGAAATATTTTTAAGTTTGGGAAATTATATGTATGAGAGGGTGATAGGAAAGAGTGAAGAGAAACAAATAAATTTGAATGATAGTATAATAGAAAATTATTATCGAGTTGAATAATATATGAGTTTGATAAAAAGAGCGAACCAATTATCAACAAACAAAAAATTATCAATAGAAAATATATCAAACAAAGTTAATAAAAATTATACATTTGGGTGCATTATATTTTATTTATTTCAAAATAAGAAAAAATTACGAGATCAGTTATTTAAAAATGCTATTAGTAAGTTAAATTATGATCAATTAGAACAACTTTTACCAAATTTAAAAAATAATAATAATAATAATAATAAACCAATTACTAAAATCAATAAAAGAAATTCCAATATATCATTAACAAATCGTCAATATAATGAATTAATAGTAGGATTAAACAATAATACTGGATTAGCAAAAAAAGTTTTCACATCAATGATGGAGGAAAAAGTAACATCAATTAATATTCGGGGCGGTAGTAACTCGTACCAAGAGTTAATGTTTGGTTTAAGTTGTATTCATGAATATATACGAATTATATTAGGGAATGATGTAGTTGATTTTTATAGCATAGATGATAATTTAGACCCTGATTATGGTACAGAATTATTATCTGCAATATTAAATGACATTCAATTAACATCACAAACGACAGGTAACAACAACACAGTTACAGTTAAAACAATGGATAGAACATTAACAACAACTAAAACGAATTATACTTTTTCATCCAAGAATAAAACACAATCAGTGCTTGTTAAAAAATCAAAAAAAGAGATGGAAGTATTATTATCAAATCATGGAATAATGCTTTTAGTTCAAACACGGGAAATAAGAAATAAAAACTCAAAAAAATTATGGATAGGGACAATAAGATTACAACATACACAAGGAAATTCAAAAAATACATATACAATGACAGTTAATTATTTAGCGCCAAATAATAAAAAGAATATGAATATGAATATAACAATTATTGGTCCGTCTTTAAATATGGTTATACCAGGTACATGGAAAGCATCAGGGTCTGCATTTTATCATAATTTTAAAACATTAATAACAGAAGATGTGATATTGCCACATACAGATGCATTAATGGTTTCAATATTATTGACATTGGGTTTAATGAATTTATCAATATAGTGTAATATAATGAGGTATAACTATATCAGGTTTATAAGATTCATTTATCCATTCAATATATAATGGAACGGCAATAGCGGGTGGAGATTTTTTAGTCCATCTTTCTTTATTTAATAAAATAAATAATTTTTTTATTCTGTTAATAGGTCCACCAGATTTTTTTGGGGGAATATGTTTTAATGCCCATTCAAATTGAAGAGCATTTATTTTTGTATGAAATCCATGAATTATACAAATATGTTTCCATCCAGGTCCTTTACTTCTTGTATATTTTGCACCTCCTGATAGTTCTCCATTATGTGCCCTCAGTCTTTTTATTGCATTATTAGATGCACCAACATATGTACAGCCTTTATTTTCAATAATATAACATATCCAATTATCCATATAGATAATTACTATATTATGTTTATATAATGTCAAATAAATATCTATAATTTATAATATATATTATGGATGATAATGACTACACTAATATGCTTCAAAAGAAGATAAAGTCCAGAAATAAACCAGGTAATGTTTTATATAGAGAATCAAAATTAATAGGAAAAGAGATTAAACAGTTAGAAAAAAATATGAAGGAAATGGGTAAAATAAGTTATGATGATTTAAAAAAGTTAAATAAGAAGGATTCAGTATTTACATTGAATAGTGACGGAGTATTAGATCATATAAATATACCCACAATTAATAGCAGTCCTAAATTCAAAACATTAGAGATATTAACAAAATATGCAAAGGTTAATATTAAATTAAATTTAATAAGTAAATTGAGTGAAAACATTCAAATTTTTGATAATACAACTACATGGTTAAATAACAACCATTCAAAATTTGTGATTAGTGACAGTAATGATATATATAAATTTAAATTTGATAATGATAAAGAACATGATTTTGTTTCAGAAAAATATAATAAAAATAATGGAAATTATCAAATTGTCCACCGTGATAATTTTACTGTTCAAACAAATGATAAATATTTAAAATTAGCCTTGGTATTATTATCAATGTTAGTATCGATCAAAAATTTTAATGCAACAAATAAAATTAAAAATGAAAAAGATGCTAATAAGATATCATCAAGAAATTTATTTAAATTATTCGAGTTAGGAAAAGTTAAAGCTCCGATATCACGCATAGAGTTAAAAACATTTATGATAAACAATTCAAATGAAAATATATATGAAATAAGTAAAAGAGATTTAGAGTATTTTTTAGAAGATTTAAATAATAATTCAGATAAGATGAAAAATAATAGCAATGAATTGAAAGAATATATTGATGGTGAAAATATTGTTGACTTATTTAAGAGGAATATTGAACAAATTTTAATTAATGATGTCGAGTATGGAGTATTTGATGTTAATAGTGAAAAAGATTTTATTAAAAGTAAGAAAGAATATGTATCATATATTAGTAGATTATTGGCTAGGTTAAAACAGAGACAACATATGTTGAAGAGAATTGAGTTATTGCCCAAATTATTTAAAGAAAGATTAAAGTTGGATGGAGATTCATATGAAGTTCAATTAGATTTATATATAGAAGAAATGAATGAGTTTTCAACTGATAAAAAAACAAAGGCAGTAGTTATGAAAAAGAATTCAAATTTGGTAATGAATGATTTAAAGGAAGATTTTGATACGATAGTTGAAAATATTAAGAATTATAATCAGATGAAAAAACGTGTACAGAATGTTGATAAATATTTAAGAAAGAGTAGAAAAACAGTAACAGATAAAGATTTAGGCCAGATTCAGAATATAGTGGCAGGAATTGAGTATATTAAGTATGACATTACATATTATGCATTATTAATAAAGAATAAAATAACTTTATTGAAAAATAGAAAATATAAACCCTTGGGAATTAAAGTATTAAAAATTAGTTCAAGAATAGATCGAATTATTCCAGTAGATATTAAAAAAGTATTAAAAAGGGTAGGATCGAATAAAAGTTTTGGCAATTTCATTATAAATGATATGTCACATTCATCATTAACAACCATGGTAAAGGGAAAAAATAATAATAAGAATAATAAGAATAATAAGAATAATAATGGTGTATTAGATTTAAGGAAAAATAGGATTACAAATATTAATGATTTAAAATTAGTATCCGCATTTAATAATTTGAATAGTAATTTGAATAAGAATATTAAATTATTAAATAAAAATAATGGAAATGATAATGAAACTGGGATGGAAAGGAATGCACCATTAATAATTAAGGGGAGAAAAATATTTATTCCATATGTGAGAACAATTGGAGGATTTATAAAGGAACGTGGTTTATTAAATTTAAGTGATTTATTTAATGATGGAGAGGTCAAAATGTATAATAAAGTCACAATGTCAACAATTAAGAGAGAATTATATGACAGGTCATATTTAATATTAAATGCACGTACATCAAAATTAAATGAGCCAATGAGATGGAAAATTTTAGATTTTGATAAAGTAAAAACTGCATTAATGTCAAAGAAATCCACATTAATTAAGAGGACGATATATCGTTTATTAACCAATCAAAAATTTTATGCACAGAAAACAGAGACATGGGATTCAAGTGTAGATAATGTAAAAAGTGTAATAATGAAATTTTGTAAAGAAACAAGTTCGCGTTATGAAAGATGTGATTATGTAATGTCATTAGAGGATTTAGATTTATAAAAATATTATCATATATAAATATAATAATATGAATAATAAGAATTATATTCAACGGATGAGTGAAGAATTTAAAGAGATAAATAAATGCATTGATAATTATTACAAACAAAAATTAGAAGATGATAAGATAAAGTTTAAGGATACAAAAGATGGAGGATTATTTTATAAATTCAAACGTACAAGGAATAAAGATAAAGAGTTTGTAAAAATTTATATATCAAAAATGACAACAGAATTTAGGAAGGAATCATTAATGTTGGCAAAGGGTGCCGCAGAGTTAGAAAAGATAATGGGTACAGAGACTTATTCTGATAATAAAAAAGCATATATGTTAGCAGGTAAAACAGAGTTTAGTATAGATTATAATGTAGATTTATTTAATATTTATTATGATTTAGTGTATATATTTACAATTATAACAGATAGGATATTAAATAATGATAAAAACCCACCAGGACCAACTTATTATTTTGATGATAAAACAATAGAATCTAAATATATTAATAAAATTATACCGATAAAGATGAATAGTCCTGATGATGACATTAATGATTTTGAAAAATTTAATAAATTATCAGTTGCATATTTATTAAAATGTTTTGAACAGAAGAAGTTTGATTTAAAACCATATTTATTTTTTGAAGATTATTTAAAATTACAAAAGTCAAGTTTGAATAAGCATGGAATAAGTAAATTTAAAAAAAGTAATGAGGGACAAGGAAAAAAACGACAAGGACAACAAGGACGACAAGGACAACAAGGACGACAGAGACAACAACGTGGACGACAGAGACAACAAGGACGACAGTACGGCGGTGTCCCCTATAATGATAAAAAAAATAAAAAAAAAGTAAATGAGAGTATTATTCAAGAATATAATAAGAAAATTAAAGTTGGAGCAACAAATCTTGATGATTTTGTTAATAAAAGATTTAAAAAAATTATAGAAGATGCATCAAAAGACAATAGGTTAATTGTAGTATGCGAGGGTGTGGGTGATGGTTATGGTTATTTAGTAAAACCAGGAAATGTTCAATTGCCAGATAGAGCGGTGGGTGGAATAAATTATAATACATTATGTTTAAATTTAGATAGTAATGAAACATTAACGGGATTTAATCCCATACTACCCCAACCACTACCCCAACCACTAGGTAATCTAGAAACATTAGAATCACATGCATTAACTGGTATAACTAATATAAAATCAGTTATAATAAGAATTAAAGATGGTGATAAACCCGGGTCCCAAAGTAATAATGATGGTTATTATGAGATTAAAATGTCTGATATCAGTAACGAGTTAATAAAAACAATTGGGTGATATCAAGGCATGGCAAGGGCAAGGGCAAAAAGCAAATCTCAACAAGACAATAATTGCAAGTGATTCGTATGATTTGAGTAGGTATTTTGACAAAGTTAATAATAAAGTAGTAAAAAGAGGAGGAGGAACAGATATAAAAGTATTAAGTCAATTAATATTTTTAAAAATTGCATTCAAGAAAAGTTTAATATCATATCAATCTGTAATATATAAAAATGATGATAATGAATATCCCGACCAGATAAAAGATAATATAAAATTTAGTGAATTTAGGACTCAGTTTTTGGGTGGATTATGGAGTATGTTTAAGTATCGTTCAGAATATTTAGAAAATAAAATAAAATATTTTGCAAGTTCATTTGGATATAATGAAAGTAATATAATAGGTTCAGTAATTAATAATGCTAATAATGCTAATAATGATAATAATAATATAATAAAATTGCAAGAATTATTAGATAAAATAGATAAAGAGCTATATAAACACGGCAATGATATGAACGAAAAAACCCATCGCAGGTGGATTAAAAATAAAATTATTATTTTAAAAAAAATAAAAGATATACAAAATGGTAAATAATTATTTTGGCAAAGACGAACATAGAACTCGTAAAAATATCAAACAATTTAATCATCATTTTCATTATAAGAAACATGGAACATTTCTGGGTCTTTCATTCTATAAAGAAGGGATTCATTATATGAACGTTTAAAAGAATTATTAGAAAAACTATTAACTGGTGTGTCAATTATTTTTATAATATTATTATCACTAGGAGAAAAAGCTATATTATTTTCATATTGTTTGTTATTTTTAGGAATGGCAATTGTTTTTGAAGTATTATATTGTTCTTTTTCATAAATAAATGGATGTTTATAAAATTTTTTCCAATTAATTCTTTTTTTAGGATTTTTAATTAATAATTTTTTCAAGATATTTTTACAATTATAAGAAATATCAAAATTATTAGGAATTGATACATGTTTAGAGTCAATTTTTTCAAGTAATTCGTGGTGATTTTTTGCGGTATATGGTGTTTTGTTAAAAAGCATTTGAAATAGAACAACACCTGCACTCCATAGGTCAATTTTATTATTATATTTTTTTGATTTCATAATTTCTGGAGCCATATATAATGGGCTCCCACAAAGTGTTTTAAATACATCATCGTCTTCAAATTCCACGGCAAATCCAAAATCTGAAATTTTGATAGTTTCATATTCATCCATAAGAATATTTTCAGGTTTAATATCTCTATGAATAATTTGTAATTTTTGTAAATATTCAAGACCAGAAGCAATTTGTTTAAAAAAATGTTGTGCTTTTATTTCTTCAATATGCCCATATTTTGTAATATATATATGGAGATTTGTTGTACAAAGTTCTAGAACAATAAAATAATAATCATCATTCTCAAAATTATCAAACATATTGCATATATTTGAATGGTTTAATTTATTAAGAATGTCAATTTCAGATTTAATATTTTTTTTTATATTTTTAGTTATTTTTTTGATAGCAACTTTTTCTTTATTTATTTTATTAGTTCCATTATAAACAATTGAATAAGTCCCTTTACCAAGTATATATTTTTCAATAAAATATTTATTATTAATATTCATATAATAATATATAATAATATTATTATATTTTATTGCGTTGAACTTAAACTTGATAATTTACTATTAACACAAAAAAAAAAGCATGGATACGAGTAATCAAAATAATCATATTTTCTATCAGCAATAAGTGGATTATTTATTTTTTTACCAGATGCATCAATATTTTTAACAGAAGTTCTTCCTGGTTTATGGGACCAAAAACCATTTTTATCTTGTCTGTAAAAATGATAATCTTTATCATTTTCATTTTTGTCATCTTTTGCAAGAGCGAGGAATGCTTTTGAAAATCCAGGTTTGCATTTTGTATTAAAATCGGTAATATATAGACCAGGGATATCTTTTTTCAATCTTTTACGAAATGTTGCACACGAATAGTCTGTATTTCTAAGTGGCGGGAAGTTGGAAAAGTAACCAGGCTGTGATTTATCGCGACGATTATAAGCAATTCTATTAATAGCATATGCATAGCAGTTATGATTTTCTTTAATATTTTTTTTTAAGTTCCATTTATCTGGTTCATATATAGGTTCAAATCCAGATTGTGGGGAGAATGAATCACTTTTATTTGATTGTCTTTCACCCCAATTAAGCGTTTCCCTTAACACAATCGTGTATGGACATGTTGTACATTTACTATTTACCATATATACAATACATTTATTTAAAAAATGATTTAAAATAATTATTAAATATATATTTATACATTAGATATGAAAAAGATAAATCTTATAAAACCCGAACGATATGTGTTGGTAAAACTAATAAAAAAAGAGAAATTACAGGTTGATAATGTAGTTAATACCGGGATTGATAAAATATTAATGATGTTAAAGAGTGAATTTACAAAAGTAAATAAAAAATACGATATGATATTAGATAAGATAGATAAAAATGACAATGATGTTAGCGATGTCAATAAAAAAATGGAATTATTATTAAAAAAAATGAATGAAGTAGATAAGAGGACATCAGTTGTAAATGATTTTGGTATTAAAAACATTGTAAGGGAGAAGTTAGAATTAGATAGAGATTTGGTTATAAAATATTTGGGGAAACATAGTATAATTAGTGATGTACATTTGGTTAAGATGATATATATGAAGGAAGGAATCGAATCAATAAATTATATAAGTGAACGAAGATTGGAATATTGGAAAGCAGGAAGATGGGTATTAGATAGAGATGGTTTGTATATTAGGGAAATATTTGCAGATAATTTAAAAAGATTATATACAGGGGTTAATTATATGGGAAATTTTAGTGATTTAAATATGTTTATGTTAAATCAGAAGCATATTATAAGTATGGGGACAGATAAATATAAAAAGAAATTTATAAAAGAGTTAAAACGTCGTTTATT
>Ga0209711_10000677_pt1 | contig 34630 bp, 35 predicted proteins | sample ArcticOcean_MG_C_7_FD_187441 | JGI IMG/M metagenome (GOLD analysis project Ga0209711, IMG submission 187441) | Marine microbial communities from western Arctic Ocean - ArcticOcean_MG_CB11_88 (SPAdes) (version 2) | ecosystem: Environmental > Aquatic > Marine > Oceanic | place: Arctic Ocean...
TACTCAGGTCTGGACAGGCTATCACGGTAACATTGTCTATCGTTTTCTGCCCAATGGTGACGACCATAGCAGCTGTATCTTCGAAACCATGATACTACTGCGCTACGCAAAAGGAACCAAGCGGCCGGACCCTGCAGAGAAAAACATTTTACGCCCAGACCAGGCTTTCAGTGAGGCCCCAGAAATTGGCGGACTGGGACCCGTTTTCGATCAGGATGACAGCAATATGGCCGCTGTACAAAGAGGTATGATGGCCTCTAAGAAAGGCGCAGTCAGTCTGGCCAGCTATCAAGAAAGTCGTATCCGTCACCTACATCAGACAATAGATAAGTACCTTAACGCTTAAACTATCTGAGTCGGGCCCCTGCTGTTGCAACCCGACGGCTTTTAGATTCTTCGATAGCCCAGACGGGTATGTCGACCTATCTCTGTAGCAATGACTGACAACAATGTAATTTACGAGTATTTTATGGTAACCACTACACATACCCTATTCCCCGCAGAAGACTTAGCCGATAACGAAAGTGTAGCTGTCATGGTCGAGGGCAATGACATCCTCGTCTGTAAAGCTAATGGTAGCTATTACGCAGTAGCTAATAACTGCACTCACCAGAGAGCTAAGCTCGCAGGCGGTCGGATCAGAAACTGTTTCCTATCCTGCCCACTGCATGGCGTGCGTTTTGACTTGCGCACAGGGGTCCCTCTTGGAGAGCTCACCCGAGTTGGCTTGAAGACCTACCCCATTCGCTTAGCAGATGATGGTAATCTGCAGTTGGACATCGATTAGTTATGAATAAAAACCGCCAGATTGTACTAGCCTCTTATGTCAATGATGCCGCGCTGCCTGAGAACTTTGCACTGACCGAAGGCCCCATGCCCAAGCCGGGCAAGGGTGAATTTCTACTGCGTAATATGTACTTTTCAATGGAACCTGCCATACGTGGTTGGGTAGATGGCAAGGCCAATTATTTGCCGCCAATCCCCATCGGAGGCGTGATTCGAGGCCCCTCTGTCGGTCAGGTTGTCACCTCTCATAATAAGGATTTTGCCGAGGGAGATATCGTTTTTGCCCTCAATCAATGGGAAGATTATTCCGTCTGCCATAGCGATGCTATCCTACTGAAAAAACTGCAACCTGAGGCAGATATCCCTCTGTCATACTACGTTGGCGCCCTTGGAGGCGCTGGAACCACGGCGTATATTGGTTTGCATGAGGTGGGGCTAGTTAAGCCCGGACAGACCGTTGTGGTCAGTGCAGCGGCCGGCGCTACTGGCAGTATTGTCGGCCAGATAGCCAAGCTCCGCGGCTGCAAGGTCATCGGTATTGTTGGCAGTGATACCAAGGCCCAGCTGATCATTGACCAGTTCGGTTTCGACGCCGCCATCAACTACAAAACAGAAGATGTTACCGCAGCGGTCATGGCCATTGCACCAGAGGGCACAGATATTTATTTCGATAACGTAGGCGGCCCGGTCCTCAATGCCATGCTACTCGCAATGAAGGTTTATGGGCGCATTGTCAGCTGCGGAATGATCGCTGATTATAATCGTACCGACAACCCAAATCCCATTACTAATCTTTGGGAAATAGTGTCACGGCAGCTGACTATGCAGGGTTTTTTATTGCCCACCTATCAAGATAAAGTGCCCGCGGCAATGGCCCAACTCGAGGAATGGATTCGCGCAGGCAAGATTACTGTGTTAGAAAATATTACCAGCGGACTGGCCAGCACCCCGGCCGCATTTTGCGAGATGATGTCTGGTAAGACTGTTGGTAAGGCGCTGGTAAAAGTTGACTGGCCGGTTGATGACTAGGCGTGTGTCCGCCGCTGATATTGGCGCTCAACACATCATTGATGTTTGACTGTCACGGCGATATTGCCATGTGTTTAGGTCACAGCTAGCGGTGTACTCTAAAGGATAATAGTGTAGCTGAGCGCGATAAAGATGTGGGGAGTAAAAGGAAAAAATTTCTAACGATTTAACCGAAGTCGTTTAGCATGCCTGACATTGTCATAAGGCCCACTTAGATCGATGCTAGCGTTAATAGTGATCACCTTGCTAGACGAATCCTAGAGCCTGTTATTCACGCTCTAGTTGAACCTGATCTTCCGCCAACGTTAACCAGCAATGCTTTCTTTCTGTCCAGACATGGACTGAGGGTTGCAAGTCATCAACCTCATCTAAGGTGCCGGCCTTGATAAAAATTAGACCCATCTCTGGCGCATTGTCGGTATCAGTGATCACCGGTGAACCACAGCTGCCGCAGAAGCGACGATAGACGGTTTGCCCGCTAGTGCCTTTATCCTCATAGGTCTGTAATTCACCGGTGAGTTCTAGGCTGTCACGGGAGAAAAAGGCCACCAGCGAGAACGCTGAGCCTGCCTGCTTTTGGCAATTAAGGCAGTGGCAGACCACGGTTTGCAGGGGTTTTGCTGAAACTTTATAGCGAATCTGGCCACAGAGACAGCCGCCCCCTCTTGTTTCTTCGCTCATTGTCTTCGCCTCCCCGTAATACTCAGTTAATACTCAGTGCACCATCGACAATAAAGTCAGCGCCGGTTATAAAAGAGGCCTCTTCACCGGCCAGAAATACCGCCATGGCCGCTACATCTTTGGTCTCACCGATACGGCCGATCGGATGCATAGCCTTGTAACTGTCCATCAGGGCTTCGCCATCTTCGACCTGACCGATAACCTTTTCTAGCATCTGGGTCTGAATAACACCGGGACTGATCGAATTAACATTGATGCCATAGCCACTTTGGGCGCAGTGCAAGGCAACCGATTTGGTCATCATTTTAACACCTGCCTTAGAGGCGTTATAGGCAACCAGCTCTGCCTTGGGTCTTGAGGCAGAGACAGAGGCCATATTAATAATTACGCCCCCCCCATCGGCCTTCATTAGTTTGATCGCACCCTGACAACCTAGAAAGCAACTGCGTAAGTTGATCGCCATGGTCTTATCCCAGGTTGCAACATCGAGCTCTTCAATGTTGCCCATCAGTGTCACACCAGCCACATTGACAAGGATATCCAGACCAGAAAATTTGCCCTGGGCAATAACAAACAACGCATTCCAATGCTCCGGGACCGACACATCGTGACGCACAAACTGACAGTGATCTCCTAACGCCAACGCCGCACGCGTACCCCCAGTCTCATCGATATCGGTGATAATAACGTTGGCACCCTCAGCAATAAATCGCTCAGCAATACCATAACCAATCCCTGTCGCGCCACCCGTGACTATGGCGCGTTTACCGAGGAGCTTTTGTTCGGCCATAAGACTACACCTTAAGCATTAGTTTACCGGTGTTGCTGCCATCAAAGAGTTTATGGAAGGCGACAAGCGTGTTGTCAAAACCATCGACAATCTCATACTTAAATTGAATTTTATCCTCAGTCAGTAACGCGGCAATCGCACTGGCACCCTCTTCAAACTGCGGGAAATAGTTGCTGATTAAAAACCCTTTAACCGTGGCACTCTTGGCCAGTATCTGCCACCAGTTATAAGGTCCAGGAACTGGCTCAGAGGCATTGTAGGTTGAAATAGAACCGCAAAAAACAATCCGTGCATTGCTGTTGATATTCAATAGTGCCGCATCGAGAATTTCGCCACCGACGTTGTCAAAATAAACATCAACTCCTTCAGGACAGGCTGCCGCAATAGCAGCATTGAGATTTCCTTTTTCAGTTTTGTAGTTGATCACCGCATCAAACCCAAGATCCTCTTTGAGCCACTGACATTTGTCGTCAGTACCAGCGAGACCCACTACACGGCAACCCATGTTTTTGGCCAGCTGTCCACCCAATGATCCAACCGCACCAGCAGCTGCACTCATCAGCAGAGTATCCCCCGGTTTTAAGTCCGCCGCATCGGTAATACCAAAATAGGCAGTGAGACCCACAGCGCCAAAGGCACTAAGATAATAATGCAGAGGAAATGGATTGTCTTCCGGCACTTTGGTCAGAAAATATCCCACCGACAAACTGTATTCTTCCCAGCCATTGAGACCATAGACCTTGTCACCCACTGCGAAATCCGAGTTCCGACTCTCTACAACAGTGCCTACCGTTGAGCTGCGAATAACGTCTCCCAATTCGATCGGAGGCATATAGCTGGGTTCATCGCTCATCCAGCCACGAATCGCGGGATCCAATGAGAAATACTCATTTTTAATTAATAATTCTCCCTCAGCCAAACCATCAACTTCGACTGTCCGAACCTTAACGTCGTTATCGGTAGTGGGACCGTTTGGGCGCTGGTGGAGGTAGTATTGCTTGTACTTTGTCGACATGTTTTCTTCCATTTTGATGTGAATTAATTGGCTGTCGACGATCTGCTAATTCGAAGACTGAAATCTAGCCTTTAAGGTACCCCTTTAAGAATAAAAAATCAACTGAGATTGTTTTCTTGGCATTCTATCCTGTATAGTCATTTGCAGGTAATAGACCCAATAACAGGAAGGATAATACTATGACTTTTTCAGGATCAACTGAAGATCGTCTCGCTATACGCGAGCTGATGGATATTTATGCCGACGCAGTCAACCAAAGGGACACTGACCTTTGGGCCTCGACTTGGACAGAAGATTCAAGTTGGAAACTGCCTGTTATTCCGGGTATGGAAAATGTTAGTGGGAAGGACAATATCGTCAGTGCATGGCAGGCTGGCATGGCTATGTTTCCGTTTATTTTTATGTCGATTTCTGTCGGCTTTATTCGGGTCGATGGCGACACCGCAACAGCCAGATGCTACACCACCGAGGTGGGCACTACGGTCGACGGCACCGAAATTAGACCTCGCGGCCAATATGACGACATGTTAGTCAAGGTCGGCGGCCAGTGGTTTTTCAAAGAACGTATTTTCAATTCTCTCTACGGAGAATAACCTTAGAGACTGGGGGTATTCGTATGACCGTACTAATTAATGGAACAGTGGATTTTAAACCGGAAGATGCGATTAGAGTCTTGCCGGAAACAGCGCAGTTAATGGCGGATACACGCGCACAAAAAGGCTGTCGACACTATGTATGGAGCCTCGACCCCGTGGTGCCAGGAAGAATCTATGTGCATGAGAATTGGGAGTCTGTTGAGCATTTGCGTGCGCACCTAGCCAGCCACTTTTATACTGATATGTTAGATATTCTGTATCAGTATGAGATTTTCGCTACAGACATACTTAAATACAGAATAGATCACTGCGAACCGGTGTATGACGATACCGGTACCGCCCGCGCCGATTTCTTTACCGACTAAATAAAAGGCTATTGGCTGATAGCTCTGATGGGAGATTAACACCATGTCGACACTCGAAGAACGCATCAAAATCATTGAGGACCGTCAGGAACTGCAACAGCTCTTTAGCAGTTATCTTGTCGCTCTAGATGACCTATCAGACATCGAGCTTACGCTCAGTTTTTTCACCCAAGATGCGGTGTTTGACATGAGCGCCATGGCCTACCCGAGCTGTCATGGTATAGACGCTTTGCGAGAATTCTTTACAGGAGTATTTTCCAACTTAACACACAGCGCACATTTTGCGACTAACTTTAAGATAACGTCGTTAGAGGAGAACAGCGCGAGCGCCCAAAGCCACGCCATTGCCATGGGACAACCAGCCGAAGGCGAGCGTGTGATGATCTATGTCCAATATCATCTCGAATTTAAACGGGTAGACTGCAGCTGGAAAATACAGTTATTCAGCGGAAAGCCTCTGATGCCCCTAGAATAGGGCCGACGGGTAAACCCTATGGACTTCTGAGTCTGGTACGTGAGAGATTGTGTCATTATGTCTAAAAGATTCAATTGCTGACATAAGCCTCGTTTGAGGTCAGATCGACATCTCGGACTCCGCTATAACTCAACAATAACCCTCAATGGCACTATTACGACCCTAATACGACAAAACCCTCTGCACAGCATGCAGAGGGTTTTGAAGTGATCGAGATTGGGGGAGATCTCTCGCTCTAAGTTGACTATTGGTCCGAGTATTAAAGCTTGACCAGACATTTGCCTAAATTGTTACCTGCCAACATATCAATAAAGCCCTGCCCTGTGGTTTCAATACCCTCTGACCAGTTAACGGGGCTTACCATTGAGCCTGCCTTCAGCATGTCAGTTATATAATTAATAGCCTCGGGATAGCGATCCACATAGTCTGAAAACATAAAGCCCTCAGCTTTGGCTCGCTTAGTAATAAGCTCCCACATATTGGCAACTGGCTCATGGCCACCCTCTCTCTCGTATTGAGAGACAGCCCCACAGAGAATTACGCGGGCATTTTCTGCCAGCTGTCCCAGCATGGTGCCCAGCATGGGGCCACCGACATTGTCATAAACAATATCCATGCCGTCGGGCGCTACTCGTTGTAGCTGCTGTTCAAGGGTCTCTGACGATTTGTAGTCGATAACCTGATCATAGCCCAGAGTCTCCTGTAACCAGTCACATTTAGCCGCTCCACCGGCAATACCCACGGTGCTACAACCCTCGGCCTTGGCTATCTGTCCGGCGATACAGCCAATACCACCAGCGGCGGCATTAATCACAAATAGATCACCGGCTTTGGGCTCACCTATATCCATAATGCCAAAATAGGCGGTCATACCAGAGGGCCCGAGACTGCAGAGATACTCATGCAGCTCTACAGCGGGATCTGGGTCAATAATACTCATAAAATCTGATCCGTCAGCAATACTGTACTGCTCCCAAGCCGTGCGGCCCATCACAATACTGCCCTCAGGAAAGTCTGCATGGCGAGACTCAATCACCGTACCCATAATAATGCTCTGTACAGGCTCACCAATTGGCATCGAAGAGAGATAATTGTCCCCTGAGCCCTCACTCATCCATTGACGGAAACCTGCGTCCAAAGACAGGTAAATATTCTTCACCATGAACTGCCCTTCGCCAACGCTGCCCATCGGCTGGGTATCTACCTCAAAATCGGCCGCCACCAGCTGCGCCGCTGGTCTGCGGGCGAGCAATACACGAGTATTCATCTGTGTCATAAGTTAAGTTCCATTACAATTATTGAGTTCCACGACAGGATATTTGCCGTCTTCTATGGTGTTCATGTTACCTCAGCGAATTGGTTAGGTAAATAACAATCATGTTTGATGGTTTTTTATTGACTGAGGTAATATGCCAAAGTACTATAAAGTGCATTCAAGCTTTTTAGCGGCAATAGACAGCAACTAACAGGCACCCTTCGTCAACGCTGATTTCGAGTCAGAGTTAGCGCAGACATCCACATTATGGAGGCCCGAAATGGCGACTAACGAAACACAGAACTTTGCTGATCACCTAGAAATTCAATCGGTAATTAACCTCTACGCCTCAGCGCTCGACAAGCAGCAATGGTCGGCATTAGAAGGTGTATTTACCGAAGATGCTGTAGCCGACTTTGTTGGTATCGGTGCATGCGAGGGTCGTCAGGCCATTACAGACCTGGTCACCAGCGTGCTAACTCAATGCGCGGCGACTCAGCACCTGCTGGGCAATATTTCTATTCAAGTGAGTGGCGACAGGGCTACGGCTACCTGCTATCTGTCGGCCATGCACACGGGCCTCGGTGACTATGCCAGCGATATCTTTACCGTCTGGGGCGAGTATGCCGACCAGTTGATCCGGACGCCCGAAGGCTGGCGTATTGCCCATCGCACATTGACAACGATCCATGCGACAGGTGATATTGGCCTCAACGGATAAGACACCTTACCGCCGTCTTCGATTGGACAATAAATTAATAATTAATAACGAGTAATTAAATATGGTACACCTGCATTCCCACCATGATATCAGTGCACCCAGAGAAACGATTTGGGCCCTGCTCATGGACTTTGGCAATATCGAAGCCTGGTGGCCAAAAAATGCCCCCATCGATATTGAACGTGTAGAACTGGAGGGAAGTGGTGTCGGTATGACAAGACATATCTACAATGTTGGCTTCGATACTGCTGTCAGCGAACGTCTCGACGCACTAGATGTCGAGAATTTCAGTCTTAAACTGTCCATTGTCGGTGAACGCCCTGCGGGACTGCTGCACTATCAGGCAACGGGTAAGCTAACTGCATTGGATGATGGCGGCTGCCGACTGACGTATGATTCAGAGTTTCTTGCCGAGCAGGGTGGTGAAGACGACGCTAAAGCCTTCCTATTGGGCGCCTATGAACTGATGTACCTAGGCCTCGATGGCGTAGCCAATCAAAGCGCCAAGTAAACCGCGCATCAAGACAATGAGCGTCCATCATAACCTTACTATTAAAAAGGAATTCGACCATGTTAGCTATCTCCGCAAGAATTGAACTAGCCCCTAAAGACGCCGCTTCCTATATCGCCTCCGCCCAAAAAATCATTGCACCGACCCGGGCAGAATCTGGTTGTCAGCTTTATTCTATCGGTGTGGATATCAGTCTGTCCAATGTCATCTGGATAACTGAGCAATGGGAGAGTGAAAGCGCTCTTATGGCTCATTTAATCACGCCCCATATCGCCGAATTTATAAGGTTCTGTGGCACCGTCGAGATTACGGACATGAGTATCGTTAAATACGACGTATCAGCCGCTGGCCCGCTAGTACTGCCAGAGAATTAAACAGAGCGCTAAACCCTGAATCAGGTGAGGAATCAAAATCATGACTATTGCAGAGAACTATAACCGCATTGTTGCCCGCATCATTGATGACGTTGACAACAACACCACAGACCAGACTGAAAGTACCTTATCGGTTCCAACCAAATCCTATACCGATCCGGACCTGTGGAATCAGGAAATGGATCTTATATTTAAAAAAGTGCCCATTTTTGTCGCCCTAACCCAAGAGCTACCCAATGCCGGCGACTACAAGACATTTCAGTTTCTGGATAAACCGCTGCTTATAACACGCCTAAAAGACGGCACTGCTCGGGTTATGCTCAATGTCTGCGCTCACCGCGCCATGACCATAGCCACCGAGCCATGCGGTAACAAGTCGCGATTTACCTGCCCCTATCATGGCTGGATGTACAGTAATGATGGTGTGCTGCGCGGCGTTGCCGATCAGGAGAAATTTGGTGATTTTGACAAGCAGACTAATGGCTTAACCCAACTCCCCGTCTACGAGCGCGGCGGTATGATATTTACCGTTTTGGAACCCGGTAACGAAGCGGTAGATTTTGATGATTTTTTAGGGGGCATGATGGAAGACATCGATCGTCTAGGAATGGAAAGCTGGCATTACTGCGGTCAACGTAAGATCGAGGGAGCCAACTGGAAAGTCGCCTATGACGGCTATCTAGAGGGTTATCATTTTGCGGCGGCACACCCGGATACGATCGCACAACGCACCTACTCAAACGTCATGCAGTTTGATTCCTATGGGCCCCACACCTTGATCTGTTTTCCACATTTGGCGATTAAAGAAAACCTCGGTGAGGTGGCACCAGAGGATTATCACAAACACGAAAACAACGGTTATGATTTTATCCGGACACTCTTCCCAAATATCTCCGTCTTTGTGGCACCAGAGATCACACTAATCAGTCAGATTGTTCCCGGCCCCAAACCTAATCAGAACACTACGTATCTGAACTTTATTCATCCCAGCAAGCCCGACGGAGAAGATACGGCATTGCAAGAGATGATGGACTTCTTTCAGGACGTCGTGGATGTCGAAGACTACCAAGTGGGTCTGGCCATCCAGAAAGGTCTAGAGGCCAATGCCCATGGCAATGTCACCTTCGGTCGCAATGAAGCGGGCAATCAGCTGTTTCACAAGTGGGTTCAATGGTATCTGGCCAAAGACCCCACTGCGCCAAAACCCACACTGTAGACGAGTAAACACACTAACGCTAAAGGGTGCACAATGAGTATTCATGACAATCGCGCAGGTAGAATCAATTGTTTACTGATCGCAGGAGGTGTCTGGCATGACATCGACCATGCGCGGTTGGAGTTACTGAAATTACTCTCAGAAGACGAACGTTTTCGCGTGCGCGTGTTTGAAGACTATGAAAACCTGCAAGCCATCGAAGAAGCGGACTTTATTGTTAGCTATACCTGTAATGTTGTGCCCTCTCTCGGCGCCCAAGAAGCGCTCAAAGCCTGGGTCGAAAGAGGCGGTCGCTGGTATGCACTACACGGCACCAATTCAATCATCCGTCTGATGTCCAGCGGTCTCTATGGCACGCCAGACTGGGCACCGCTATTTGTAGAGACTCTCGGGTCTATGTTTCGCTCGCACCCCCCAATTGCGCCCTATCAGGTCTCTGTCGCCGATCCAAATCACCCTTTGGCTCAGGGTATTGAGCCCTTTGAATCCGATGATGAACTGTATCTCATGAAAACCTATGGCGACCTCCATGTAATATTGGACACAGAGTATGGCGGCAAGGCAGAAGGCTTTGAAGAAGATGAGTGGGAACATGCCCGTCATCCAGTTTTCTATACCCACAATGTTGGCGAAGGCGAGGTTCTATATTTGACGCTGGGCCACTGTCGGCATCATCATGACATGCAACCAATGCTCGACTATTGGCCGGCTATGGAACGCGGCTCATGGGACTTACCAGTATTTTACCAGCTGTTAAGACGAGGTATTCAATGGGCTATAGAGCCTATCGACAAGGCGACGGCTGATGCCTTAGCTAAGGCCCGCGCTGCAGTGAAATAAAATTCAAGACGTCACAGCTATAAAAAAGGGACTTTTTTATAGCCCCTTTTTTTATATGGCTGCGGTGCTCGCTACCAGCGTAAATTTAGCTCATTGACTACGCCAACAATACCACTGCTAAAACTGACTGTACTACTTTCATCAACATGGAAATTCGGAATCCGTTTCAACCACTCTTCTAGGGCAATCCTCAACTCAACTCGAGCGAGGTTCTTACCTGGACAGGTGTGGGCTCCGCGGCCAAACGTCAAACTATTGCCCTGCTTACGACCAAACTCTACCTCCATCGCATTCGGGGTGAAAGTGTTGTCCATACCCGCCAGTGGTGTCGGTGCCGCGACCATATCCCCAGCTTTGAGTTGTACGCCATGAAATTCCATGTCCTCGGTTACTTCTCTGGCTACAGTGACTATTGGGAAACGTCTAAGGATCTCTTCTACCGCTTGCGCGGCAGAGGTCTCGCCCTGAGATATCTGTGAGCGGTGCTTTTCACTTTTCGCCAAGAATAGAAAGACAAATCCCAATAAGTTAACTACGGTATCAACACCGGCAATAAACACCTGAATGGACAATTTAATCGCCTCATCACGACTCAGGCGTCGGCCGTTGGTTTCGGTGTTAATCATGCGACTGAGCATATCTGTGCCGTCACTGCCCATACGCTGGTCAACATAGGGCGCTATATAGTCTTTCAAGTTTTGCAGCGCGTCGGCAAACGTAATAGTCCCGTCAGGTCGGATTAATTGGTCGGTCCAGTACTTGGTTTGCGGGATGTCATCTTCTGGCAGATCCATCATCGATAGGAATACTCGGATGGGCAGTATGTCAGCAAAATCACGAGTAAAATTACAGCTCCCTTTGTCGATAAAGCCATCAATAAGTGACGTTACAATAGCGCGAATATCATCGCCCATCGCATTAACCGAGGCCGGGGCCATCGTATGATTGAGCGTCTTGCGATAAAAATGATGCTCTGGGGGATCGATGGTGGTCGGCAGTAGGCCATGATCGGCACTGTGGCTCTTGGGAAGGATAATACTGCGACTGGAGAAACGGGTGTAATCGGTCAGTACTTCTTCGATGATTGCCGACCTTGTGGGCAGCCAATGCCCCTCATTGGCCTGAGTCCAGACCAGAGGGCAGCTGTCATCCTCTTGTAGTAAGGTCGCCCAGGCCTGATGAAAGTCTTGATCAATGCCAGGAGGCATATAGATATTAAAATCGCGAACCAGGTGCTCTGGAACATGACTAGGCAATCCTTGAGTATCCATCGTGTTCTCCAAAAAGGTTACCCCAATCTTACCGAATGGGCAGAATCCACTGTTATAAGCGAACCGCTCATGTAGCTCGCTGCGTCACTGGCTAGCAATAAGATAGCACCATCAAGCTCTGATAACTGCCCTGCTCGCTTTAGAGGTAAGTTGGCCAAATCAGCCTGACCCTGAGGCGTCGCATAATAATCGGCAACTAGGTCGGTATGCAGAAACCCTGGGGCTAGCGCATTAACACGAATTCCGTGTTCCGCAAGTTCGTGGCCCATCACACAGGTCAACTGGTTAACGGCGCCTTTGGAGGCACTGTAATGTGTAAGACCCATGAACGATGAGACGGCGCAAATCGATGAGATATTAATAATATTACCTGGTATTCCAGCCGCTACCATTCGCTGAGCGCCCTCCTGACCTAGGTTAAACACACCTTTGACGTTGACATTCAACACATGATCCCAATTGGTCTCTTCCATCTCTAGAAAGGGCTGACGACCCGTAGCACCCGCGTTGCAAACAACAATATTTGGCGTGCCAAATTCCTTTTCCGCAAGATCAAAGCCTGCCTTAACCGAGGCGCGGTCAGTGACATCCATAGTCACTGCCATCGCTTTCCCGCCGTTCGCTTTGATACGATCAGCCAGCTTCTGCAACAGATCCATCCTGCGCGCAGCACAGACTACGGCAACGCCTTTATCGGCAAGCATTTCAGCAATGTGTTTACCTAAACCACTCGAAGCACCGCTGACTAATGCGACCCTACCTTTCACGGAAAAAATATTATCTGTCACGATATTTACCTATCTTTTTAATTTAAACAAGGCTCTCAAGAGGCCCACTTAGAATTGGATGCGTTTGGTGAATCCACCATCAACGACCACATTGGTGCCGGTGGTATAGGCCGCGAGAGGACTCAACAGCAGCGCAACTTGTGCGCAGACCTCTGCCGGCGAACCCATGCGTCCCGCAGGGATGTTCGCTACAGTTGACTCATAAATCTCCGGCATAGCCGCCCTAATCTCCTCCCAGGCACCGCCAGCAAAATAGATAGGTCCGGGACTCACGCTATTAACACGGATACCAACCGGTGCAAGCTCTTGAGCTAGGTTGCCAAAATAATTAAGCAGTGCCGCCTTCATTGCGCCATAGGGCACAGCCCCTGCAAATGCTTCAAGAGAAGCGGTCGATCCAATGCTGACAATAGCGCCACAATCAGAGGCTTCGAGATAGGGCTTTACCGCATTAACCGCTTTCCAGCTCGCCAGCACATCGGCTTCGAAATTACCTCTCCAACCCGATTCTCCATTGTCAGCACCACCTGCACTCACATTGGCAACAAAACCATCGACCCCACCCAGCGCGTCGGCACAGGCTTTAATCCAGTTCTCCAAGGATGCGGAGTCAGTGACGTCAACCACCTCACCATGAGCCTTGACACCCAATGCCTGGACAGCCTCGACGGCGGCCTTTACCTCGTCGGCATTACGCGCGCAGATACCGACATTACAGCCCTCGGCAGCCAGCGTTTTGGCCATCACAAAACCAATACCTTTAGACGAGCCTGTAATCAAAACTGTTTTATTTTTTAACTGAAGATCCATAATAATCGCTCCTTATTAATCGAATGTAATGACGGCAACTGTTAAAGTTGGTTATAGCGCGAAAGGTGAGAATCTCTCGATCCAAACATCACGCCAATTGCCGCCAAGCGTTTAAAATAATGACCGACATTAAATTCGTCGGTCGTACCAATACCGCCGTGCAGCTGTATCGCATTATGCGAAACAAACCGCCCAGCCTTTCCCATTTTTGCTTTTAATGCGCTGACGCATTGCGCCGCATCGGGCGCCGAATTATCTAATTTCCACGCCGTAGCCATAAGTAGCGAGCGCGTTAATTCAATCTCCATATACATGTCGGCCATGCGATGGCGCAATACCTGAAAACTTGAGAGGGGTTGGCCAAATTGCTTACGCTGTTTGGTATAGTCCACGGTGGCCGCCATCAGAGCATCCATAGCACCTACCGCCTCGGCACAGACCGCGACCACCGCACGATGAAACACTGGCAGCGCCAGTTTGTAGGCATCGCCTACCTCACCCAAAACGGCGTCTGGACCAACACTGACATTATTAAGCTCCAGTTCGCAGGCCGAGCGCCCATCGTAGGTTTTATAATTTTTCCTGCTTAGTCCAATCGCGTTTTTATCCAACACAAACAGGCTAATACCTTTACCAGAGCTCAGCTCTGTAGCCTCTGTGCGCGCCGTCACGAGGAAAAAATCAGCCTCAGGGCCGTTGAGCACCACCGTCTTCTTACCCGATAGCAGAAACCCGCCAGCGCTCGATTCCGCGCGCATCTGCACATGTAACGGATCGCCAACGTTGCCCTCTTCAAGGTACGCCAACGCGCCTTGCAACTGGCCGGCAATCAGGCCCGACAGATACTGTTCTCTGATAGCAGCCTGACCACCAGTCTCAATTAGGCCGCCGACCAAAACAACCGATTCCAAGTAGGGCTCCAGCACGAGATACTTACCAAACTGCTCACATAAAATCATGGTCTCCAATGCACCGCCGCCGAATCCGCCAGCATCCTCTTGGAAAGTCATTGCCAGCCAGCCTAGATCGGCAAAGGTCTGCCACTGATCAGCATTAAATCCAGCTGACTCTTTAACCGTAGCCTGACGATTTTCAAAGCTGTAATTATCACGAAGATACTTTTCGGCGCTGTCCCGCAGCATCGTTTGTTCTTCGCTGTATTCAATAAACATATTGTTAGATACCCGACTTATAGTTTTGTTAAAGGAGCAGAACGCGCTTAGCAATAATGTCTCTTTGAATTTCTGCGGTACCGCCATAAATCGTTGCAGACCGGTTATTAATGTACTCGGGCATCGTAGTCAGGCCGCAAGCGGGACCTATGACCTCGCCCTCAAAGCTAGGCGTCAAGGCATCCAGCTGTTTGACAAACGCGTGCTCAGCCATGATTTCAAGACTTAGCTCATTAAATCGCTGACCAATTTCTGTACCCATAACCTTGGTTAAAGATGAGAGAGGTCCTGCATTTTCACCCGCTTCAAAGGCACCCTTAACGCGCAATTCTGTGAACTCCAAAGCAAGAGCATCCACAGCAACGTCGGCGAATTTGGCGCTAAAAACCGGATTGTCTTTCCACAGCACCCGATTCGCTGAATATTGAGAATTAGCCTGACGCCTAATTTTTGCCATTTGCTTTTTGTGGTCAATCGCGTAGTTGTGTCCTCCACGCTCAAACTCGAGTAAGGACTTGGCCACTTGCCAGCCCTGATTTTCTTCACCAACAAGATTGGCCACAGGAACACGAACGTTGTCAAAAAAGACTTGGCATTGCTCCACGGTTCCGTCGAGCCCGACGATGGGCTCAACCGTTAAACCCACGGTATCCATATCGATCAAGATAAAGCTAATACCCGCTTGCGGTTTCCCCTCCTTAGAAGTTCTCACCAAGCAAAAGATGCGATTGGAATGCTGCGCATAACTGGTCCATATTTTCGAGCCATTGATAATATAATCATCGCCCTCACGCACCGCAGCCGTCATCAAAGATGCAAGATCGGATCCGGCACCTGGCTCAGAATAGCCCTGACACCAAGCATCCTCGCCGGACAGTATTTTTGGTAGATACTGCTGTTTCTGGGCCTCAGTACCACATTGCATAAGCATAGGGCCCAGCATCTGCAGACCCAGAGCAAACAGCGCGGGCGCATTGGCCAATTTGCACTCTTCTTGAAAGATATAGCGCTGACTCAGTGACCATCCCGTACCGCCATATTCAAGTGGCCAATCGGGTGCCACCCAGCCTTTTTTATACAAAATTTTGTGCCAAGCTAAACCGGCGTCAAAATCTGAAAACACACTGGTCATGAGTTCGCCTGCACGCTTGATTTCCGGCGTCAGTGACTCTCTTAGAAAGGCCTGAACTTCACCACGAAAACTACTGTCTTTCATAAATCATCTCTGTTAGAACCCGTCCACCTGAACATTAAACAAACAAACTTGTTTTTATTCTATGGTTAATGTGCCGGTATTGCAATGTAATTACGTATTGACCGGGGCCAATCGTTAGCCCTCTTATACACATTAATTGTTAAAGGATGGAGCACCATCTCAGGACAATCGAATACTTAGATTATTTGATTTTATTGTGAGGTAACACTAAGAAAATGTGCTGGCAGCTACAAAGCCTCGCGGGACCGATCCACGCCAGTGATTGTCAGTTCCCGGAGCCTATAAGCGCAGTCACTTTCTTCCTTAAGACGTCTTTACGTACCTTACCTGAGGCCGTTTTCTCCAACACATCACAAAGCTCAATCCGTTGAGGCCATTTTTGCTTGGCCAAGCCACTTTGCTCTAAAAATAACTGCAGCTCAGGCAGGCTCATTCCTGTCGAATCTCGCATGACCAGGTAGACGCAGACGCCCTCACCTAGACGTTCATGAGGCATGGCGACTACTGCAGCCTCGCTGATCATCTGGTGCTGATGCAACACATCTTCTATCTCCCGAGCGGAGATGTTTTCGCCACCGCGAATAATAATGTCCTTTTTGCGATCTGTGATGACAATCGCGCCGTCAGTGGTGATGTGTCCGATGTCGCCGGTTAAAAAGTATCCATTGCTGTCAATGGCATCTCGCGTTTGCTCTTCTTCACCATAGCCAAGCATTAGCGCGGGGCCCTTCACTAAAATTTCTCCGTCAGCACCTTGGGTCAACTGATTGCCCTCATCATCGACAACAATCACCTCCCAGTTACTTATTCGACCGTCGGTGGTGGCCGCAAGACTCTCCTCTTCAGGCTGCAGCCAACCGACGGTAATCAGCGGCGCCTCAGTGCAGCCATACACCCTAAACGCCCGGCAGTTAGCAAACACCTGATGGGCATCGCTGATCAGTGTTGGTGGCACCGAGGCGCCGCCGCAGGCAAAAAAGCGTAATGTAGGCAGATCCAATGAGTCCCGCTTAGCCTTTTCAACTAATTCCTGTAAAAATGGCGTTGCGCTGACGCATCCAGTCGCTCCAACTTCCTCAATATATGCCACAGCCTTATTGACATCCCAGCGTTCCATAAACGCCGTCTTGCAGTCACTCAAAAACGGCAGCTCAATGCCGTTGGCAAATCCGGTAATGTGCGTCACGGGCGACGGCATTAACATCACATCACCGGCGCCCAAACCCCAACCATCAATGCCATTGTCGATCGCCCGCGCCAACGAACGATGCGAATGCTTGACTGCCTTAGCGCGGCCTGTCGTGCCCGACGTATACATAACCACTTTAACTGCCTCCATATCGGTCGGCTGTTTAATTGGTAGGCTGCTCCCAGTTGGCTGAATCAAATCCTCATAGCGTGGCGGGCTATCTGTAGCAGCTCCCTGACGTACGGAAATTACATGATCTAAATTAGGCAACTGCGGTAACAGGCGGTCAATCATCTCGGGGAAATTGTGACCACGATAGACTCCTGGAATAAAGAGACAGCGCGAACGACTGTCGGCAAGAATAAAGGCTAGCTCTCGGTCACGATAGATCGGTATGACAGGATTAATTATCAAGCCAAGCCACACCGCCGCTATATCGATCGCAACGGTCTCCCGCCAATTGGGTAACTGAAAGCTAATGACATCGCCCGCCTGCAGCCCCATCTTGGACAGAGACGACGCGAGGGCCATCGCCTCCTCAAAAATACTGCCAAAACGAATATGCTCGCCCCCCTCAAGATAGACAACCACATCATTCGGCGAACTTAACGCCCGCTCTTGGGCATAATCAGCGAGATTTTTTGTACGTAGTTGCATCGTTATCCTTTAATCTAATCGTCGGGGTTATTGAGGTCGATGGGGAGCGATCTAATCTGGGTAGTCAGTCGCCAGTTCTGGCGATATCGCCGTACATGTTGCGTCGGTAAGTTACCCCAATTGCGAAAAACATACAACATTGATTGTTTGTGGCTAATCCAGCATAGCTAGTCACTGACTCATTGATTAGAGTCTAGAACGCCATGCTACCTTTACTGAGCCAAGCCACTACGCCTATTAATAAGTCTTAGTAAATTGACCGCAAGTTCGATATATATATAGCATTCATATCAGCCTACTGACTTTTGGCCGTTAAAATAGGTTGAATTTTAACGTCACTAGGTTTATATTCGCAGTACTACAAAAAAAGCAGGTGCGATTGTTTTAAAATGTGCTGATTGTTTTTTTGCAGCCTAAGGGGATTGATACAGGACAACAATAATGAGTCTGTATCAGCTTTCATCAATAATAATGTTATGCCGAGGAACTAATTCATGAAATCTCAAAATAGCTTTAAAAAATCACTGCTACCCGCACTGATTTCCGTGTTGGTACTGCCAATATGCGCCCAAGGCGCCTATGGTGCTACGACGCTGGAAGAAATTGTTGTTACAGCGCGTAAGCGCCAAGAGTCTATCCAAGACGTCCCTGTTGCGGTTACCGCATTAAGCCCTGGGCAATTAGAGCGTGGATCTATTACCAGCTCGCTCGATCTAGCCAAGTTGGCGCCAAACGTACAACTTCATGAAACCGCTATTGGATCAGAATCACTGAGTGCTTCCATCCGTGGGTTGAGCTACGACGATATTGAAAAATCGATCGAACCAACTGTGGGCGTCGCTATAGACGGTGTCTTTTTAGCCAGTAATTCCGGCGGTGTTTTCGACATGTTTGATGTCGAATCGGTTGAAGTTCTGCGCGGCCCTCAGGGCACGCTATTTGGTCGTAATACGATTGGTGGTGTCATCAGCGTCAATAGAACGCAGCCAACTGGCGAGTGGGGCGGTAAGGTAGAAGTCACCTCTGGCGACGAAAACATGACCGACGTCAAGGCCATCCTTAATATGCCTTTAGGTGCCAATGGTGGCATCAAAATAGCCGTCAAGGACAAGCAATCAGATTCCCATGTCTACAACACGACACTGAAAATGCATCGTCCAATGAAGGACTCTGAGACCTTTACTCTGTCGGCCAAATATAACTTCACCGACAATACCTCTGCCCAATTTACCTATGATTCATATGATCATAACACCACTGCGGCCGATAATGTGTTTGTAGCGACCGGGTTTCTGGCATCGATTGGGTTCGGAGATGGCGCCATAGCGTCGGAAAAAAATGACTGGAAGACCTCTCCTCAGTTGAACCCGCTAACAGCGACCTTAGAAGGTGACAATTACACCGCTAAAGTGACCCATACTGGCGAGAACTACGAGATCAAATATATTATGGGCATAATGGACTACGAAGAAGAAGTCCATGAGTCTTCGTGGGGTATTAACGGGGTATTCTTCCCAGTTGATAGAAACCAGGAGTTCAAACAGACGTCTCACGAAGTTCAGTTTATTTCTGACTTTGATGGTCCTATGAACGTTGTAGCTGGCGTCTACATGATGGAAGCTGACTCTTACATCACGTCAGGGCCTGCCGTACAGTTCACAGCAAACCACAGCGTAGAGACTACCGCGGTGTTTGGTGAAATCAACTATGATCTCAGCGACGTCTGGTCCTTAACCGTAGGTGCTAGATACACCGAAGAAGATAAAGACCTGGATTCGCGATCTTGGGTGACAGGCAGCAGCAATGTACCCCGCCTTTCGAATAGCAGAGATCCATCGCTTTTACTCAATGCCGGTACGCCAAGCTTTAACGACGATAACATTTCTTACAGAGTGGTTCTGCAAAGAGAATTTGAACTGGGCATGATGTATGCCTCGTACTCCACTGGCTTTCGTAGTGGGGGTTTCTTTAACCGCGGGTCCACTGACTCTGAATTGGCGCCGTTTAAATCCGAAGAAGTGGAAAGCTTCGAACTCGGCATGCGCAGCAACCCCACTGACAATTCGCAGCTGAACCTAACCTACTTCATGGCCGATTATAGCGACAAGCAAACTACGATCATTACCGCCGGTAATGACCCAGTCTGTGGTAAAGCAGATATACCTACCGCCGGCGTAACCTGTTCATTTGTTCGCAACGCAGGTCAAGTTAGCATGCAAGGCTTAGAGCTTGAGTATGTATTGATGCCGACTGACGAACTGACCCTAAGAGCCACCCTCGGCACCTTGGATACAGAGATTGACGAGTTCGATTATAATGGCCTCGACATATCCAACAAAGCTCACATGCTGTATGCGCCCGAGTTAACGGCGTATTTAGGAGCGGAGCATACATCTGATCTTGGCGGTGGCACACTCACCATCAATGCAGGTTGGAGCTACAAGGACGACATGTACACCCAAGCAGACTGGTCCACCTACGATCCAGCAACGGGTCCAGAGACCGTCATTGAGAGTTATGAGAGCTTAGATCTGTCAGCCACCTACCTTAAGGACATGGGCGCTGGAACTCTCAAGGTACGGCTCTACGGTACCGACATTCTAGAAGAGGGCAACAGAGTCAGTCGTCGATATGATGCAGGCGCCTTCGCCTGGGCAGAACTTGCTGCACGTCGTCAGTTTGGCGTAACCGTAGGATTTGAGTTCTAAATATCTGAGCTCAAGAACGACCCAAAGGCGGTTGAACTCAGGTTCAACCGCCTTTTTTTTAGCAGTGATAAAGGATGTACTTAATACTTAAATCAGCAGGCCGACCAAGGCGACCACTTAAAAGCACGTAGCCACGTTCCAGACAATACTACACTAGGCAGGCAAAGTCTGAGGCTCAGCGGCAGCTTTGATTAGACCACATTCAAACTGACGGCAAAAAAAAGCCGCTGAATAGAGCGGCTTTTTCTGTTACTGCGGATGTTTGACTGCTCACATCAAGACTTACTCAAAAGCCCATTTCTGTCGCGGTTGGAATCCGACGAAGAGTTTGACCACCTGAAATATCCAGCATCCGGCCGGTCATAAATGACTCATCAGACAGTAGCCACAGCGCTGCATTGGCCATATCATCAGTGGACGGCAATCTTCCCAGGGGTATCTCATTGGTAAATGCCTGTTCAATAGCCGGCATTGCAAGAAAACCTGCCGTCATAGCGCTGGGGGTAAAGCCAGGAGACAGCGAATTGACACGAATATTTTGCGCACCGTACTCAACGGCCGCTATACGGACGATATGATCTGCGCCACTTTTGGTGCCCGCGTAAGCCGCAAGCCCTGGAGGCGCCAACAGAGCCGTCTGTGAGGAGGTTGTTACCACCGAGCCACCCTCGGTCATGCGCGCAGTCATATGCTTGATAAACAGCGTCGTGCCAATTAGGTGAACATCGCAATTCTGTTGCAATACCTCACGACTGATATCGGCAATCGCTGAGGAGGTTTCGATACCCGCGAAATTAATCGCGCCATCGAGCTTGCCATAGTTTGAGATAGCGGCCTCAGCCAATGCTGCCAATTGCTGTTCATTGGTAATATCGCAACCGATCGACACAGCGTCAATACTATCGGCAATAGCCTGAACCCTATCAAGTCTGCGAGCAGCCAATACTAATTTAGCACCCTCCTCGCTGCAACGCCGCGCTGTTGCGGCGCCCATGCTGCGCTCATCTGACGCGCCCAAAATAACGATTACTTTGCCGTCTAATCTACCTGCCATGTCTGTACCTCTCCCAACCTGTTAATATTAGTAACTGACTTAAATTAAATTTTAACCAGTTGCTTGCCAAAATTGTGACCCGAAAAAAGGCCCGCTAAAGCGGCAGGACATTGCTCTATCCCCTCGAGCACATGCTCTTTGACTAAAATTTTGCCATCATCAACCCATTGCTTTAACTGCGTTATTGCCTCGGGGTAACGTTCGACATGATCGAGCACGATAAACCCTTCCATATGGGCCCGGCGAATCACCAGCTGCATATAATTTTTTGGCCCCGGCGGTAGTGCTTTGGTTTGATAACCGCTAGAAATACCGCCGCAGAGAACCACCCGTGCATGGTTAGACAAATTCACAAGGGCCGAATCGAGGATTTCTCCACCCACATTATCAAAAAAGACATTGATGCTGTTTTTGCACAACTGGCTCATGCGCTCATCGACCGATTCCGACTTGTAGTCGATCACGGCATCGTAGCCAAGCTCATCGACCAACCACCGGCACTTGGCCTGACCTCCCGCGATACCCACAACATGACAACCCATCAACTTAGCAATCTGGCCTACAGTAGATCCTGTTGCTCCAGCGGCACCAGAAATCACTACCGTATCACCGGCCTTTGGCGCGCCAATATCCAGCAGCCCAAAGTACGCAGTAAGGCCCGTAAGACCATAAATATGCAGTGGATAAGACATTGGTATGCCGTCGGGTATTTTGGCCACAGGAAATAACCCAGTGCCATCACTGATGGCATACTCCTGCCAGCCAAAACCGCCCTGCACTCGCTCTCCAACATTATAATCACTGTGTTTGCTTGCAATGACTTCACCAACCGCCATAGAGCGCATCACTTCACCAATGGCAACGGGCGGCACGTAGCTGTGAACATCGTTTAGCCATCCGCGCTGGGCGGGTTCAAATGAAAGGTAGTGATTCTTAACCAGAAACTCGCCATCCGCTAAGTCGCGAACAGGTTCAGTCTCGAAGTTAAAATGCTCCTCACTGGCGGTTGTTTCCGGACGTGACTTTAATGTCCATTTTTTGTTGCTCAACGGTGCTGTCATGGGTTGTACCTAATAAGTGATGAGTATGTGTGATGGAGATTGGCACCATCCAGATGTCTTGTAGCAGCCATCACAAGCGATGTCGATCGATAGAGACGTCGTGTCATTATTATCCTTAATTAACATTTCCTGCTGTGACTGCAGGTGAGGCTCAAACATCACAGCAAACCGTTAATCAGCCACCTCGACGCGAATCAGCTGACCATGGTTTTTATTCGGTAACCAGACCGTAATGCGGTCGGCGCTATTATCCACCACGACCTTGCGGGCATCATAAGGCACTGGCATTAGGTACTTAACCACCTTTCCCGTGGCAGGGTCGAGTCGCAGCAGACGGTCGGAGCCAGTGCTGGATATCCAAATTTTTCCAGTGCGGTCTGGACGCGCATAATAAGGCGAAATATGCCTCGGCTGCAGCGGGTACTCAGTAATCTTGTCACTGTTCAAGTCGATCATGGCTACATTGTCAGCAAAAAATTCGGTAAACCAGAAATGATTGTTGGTATCTCTATAACCCCGCCTTGGGTAGGCATTGGGCGTTGGTGTGGGTACCAACCGCACATTGCCCTCGCCATCTGAACGCGCAATGGCAGAGGCCTCCGGGGCGGTGCAAAGGAAGTTGCCTTGAGCATCCTGATCCATCATGTAGCAGTAGTTTAACTGACCGAAACGATTGGGATCGCTAGGCAATGGTTTGTCGTCAAACAGCATAATACCCGCGCCTAATTCACCCGTCTCAATATCTAAGCGGAAAGCATGCTCATGGCGTATTGGACCATCGGGAAAGGTGGTAATGCCAGTGGCCCAAAGACCCTTTTCATCTGCCCTCACAGGCCCTAGAAAGGGGTTTTTCCATACCACAGGTAAATCAAAGGTTTGCCAGGTTTCCGTGGCAGGTGTAAATGCCGCATGCTTATTACCACCGACCCCTACCCAGACCGTATCACTACCGTCGACCTGTATATCCTGAACGCCAACAATCCGACTGAGACCCTCAGCTGCCTCTGGTAAAAAGTTGGGCGCGGGCCATTCGGAGAAGGCCCCCGTGCGGGGGTCGAGCTTGCCAATAAAGTCCCAGCCGGTATTGCCGTACCAGACATTGCCTTTTGAATCCACATCCAAATCATGGATCACACTGGGCTGGCGGGGAATCGGGAATACGGTAACGGTAGCATTGGTACCTTCACCAGAGGGCCGCGGCAAGGTCTTTAGCGGATAGTCCCACTGCGACACTCCATCACTCAGATTGACGGTGGCCAGAAACTCCGCAATGTCAGCTGCTTGACGACCGTACCAGACGAGGCCTTCAAGAGGTTGCGGCTTTGAAACTACCTGAATGCGACTTGCCGAGGCATGGTCTGTTTCATAGGTTTTCATGCGCTGAATAACAGGGAGAAATTGTTCAGCCGAATAGCCTGACCGCGCCACCCTTTCGAGTGAATGGCAGAAACCACAGTTGACCATATTACGGACCAGTAAATCTTTTTGAGCTTCGCTTCCGGGAAAGCTTTTAACCCAGTCCAGCGATGTCAGCTGAGAGGCGAGCCGCAGTGGATCGGTAACTGCGGTTAACGACAGATCGAGCCGTGCCGAATGGTTATCCTCAATGACGACAATTTGCGGCGCATCAGACGCCGACATTTGATAACCCGCGGCTCTCACGCTAATCACATATCTGCCGGAGGTAACGCGGTCTCGTTGAAATTGGAATTGACCCAAGGCATCCGAGGTGACCGCTGTTAATGTTGTCTCGTCGACAGCTCGCACGATTACCACCACGCCCTCCATCAGGCCCTCTTCGGTCGACGAAACCGCGCCCTGCAGCGCGACATTAGCCGACTGAGTATCCTGTATGTCAGAGCAGCCAGAACCTGCCAGCAATAGAATTAACACAAGGTGCCGGATACCCCACCAGCACTGAGTCCCTTGGGCGATTAACTTAGCTCCCTTAAACAAGCGCCACCGCCGATTGTCTATGGAATATTGGTTTGTCAGAAACGATTTAGGCTGAAATAGACTCATGGTAAATCCTTAAAGGCGGTTAAGGGGCTACAATCTCGACAGGATCGCTACTGTTGTTGAGGACAATCACTGTTCGAAGCCCAACATCAAAAAAATGAGTCCCTGTGCGTAAGGGTGAACGCTCAAGTCCCCCGGCAGCATTAGCCAAGGTAACTAGCGCCGGCGACCAGCCGATAAAACCGTGCATCAACATCGAGGCTACTTTAACGCTTCAGTATTGATGGTATCGGTATCGACATAATCATTGAGTAACTCGTGGAACCGCTGCACGCGCTTTTCCTGGTAGGTAAGAAAGCAGCTGTTAAAACCACGAGAATTCAATCCCTGCTGCTGACTGGCGCCAATGCTCAGGTCCTGGTCTGCAACAAACCCCACTGACTGTCCATCACCGTAGACACTATGCCGATGTTCGGCCCATTCCATAGGCACAGGACCAATAGGCGTCACAACTTCTTTCATCCCCTCGACCGGCGGAACGATTACCCAATGGTGAAAGATGCATTTTTGCGGATCGGTTGGATGAGGTTCTGTGCTCATTATCTGACACTGTTCCGGCGACATGGTAATCGTGAGATTGGGGAACAGCGTGCAGTGAAAATAATCCACCAACTGCTGGTCGCTCATGTTGACGTAGTTACTGTACCCTCGCTCAGGGCCCAAACGTCGCTTGGCCTCAATAATGGCCTCTCGTATATCCGCCGACCGGCCTTCAAAATCTGCTGGATCAAGATCCCAGGCGCGTGCTACATCATCCAGAGGACTGGGCACCTCTCCCGACTGAAAAGAGGGGTTTCGAGTAGAGGCTTGGTGCCCCTTCATCCACATGGAGTTATGTCCACTTTCATACATTTCGAACAACGTGTCAGGTAGACCGTCGTTAATGATCGTCGACAGTTCCGGGTGAATAGTCGGCAAGTGATAACTCTCATTAAAGTTGTCGCGGATGATTTTCCAATTAAAATCGGCATCCGCCGACAGATACATCACTCGAATCCAGTTATCCAGACCGTAGTCCTTTAACCGTTCAGGTAATGGTGCCAGCCAGTCCAACAATGGTTTTACGTCAGCATCCATACAATAGAAAACAAAAGGCCCCCACGTCTCACAGCGCAATTCACTGAGACTAACCTTGCCGCAGGGATCGCCTCCAGGGAAATCATCCGGATCCTGCACGTGCACCAGTAGACCATCTGGAGAATATTGCCAGCCGTGATAACCGCAAGTAATCCTATCGCTGCCCCCTATGTCACCCAGTATCAATCGATTACCGCGGTGCGGGCAGGTATTATAAAAAGCCTTGATTGAGCCGTCCGATTGGCGAACCATAATGACCGACTCTTTGCCGAGATTGTGTCGAACATAATCACCCTCTTGCTCAAACTCAGCGACCATAGCCCCAAGCAGCCAAACCCGCGGCCACAGATGCTCACTTTCTCGCTCCATGAATGCAGCAGAAATATAACGCTCCGCGGTGATAGCATCGCCCCGTAACGGAAGATCAAATTCCGCGGAATATCGCGAACTCCCAGATTCTGCAGCCATGGTATAGCCCCTGTGTTGCCGCCCCGTCTGAGAGGGCGTTGAATAATAATTTGTGTATTTATCGGTCTGAGGCGATCAAACCCTTAAAATGCTCCGAGTTGACGCTGAGCTCAATACATTACCCAGCAATAAGGCCGCCATCGACGACTAGTTCTGCACCTGTCACATAACTGGCCTCATCAGACGCAAGAAATAGAACACAGTTAGCCACTTCCTCTGGGTTTCCCATCCGACCCAATGGCACCATAGTGCCCAGCTGTGCATGGCCCTCTGGATTATCCCGCCGCGCATCATTTTGTATGTTAGTTTCAATCAAACCGGGATGCAGGGAATTACACCGCACACCGTCCGCAGCATGCTCAATAGCAACGCATTTGCTCAATATTTGGACGCCGGCTTTAGCCATGCCATAGACCGACACAGCCGCCATAGCCCGCATCCCGGCCACCGATGACATATTGACAATAGAACCGCCACCAGAGTCTTTCATCGCCGGCACTGCTTTCTGGCAACCGAGAAAAACACTGCGAAGATTAACGTCCATCTGCAGATTATAATCTGCCTGCGTATACTCATTAATCGGCTTGAGCACGGCAATACCTGCATTATTGACGAGGACATCCAGTCCCCCAAAGCGCTCCACAGTCGCATCAATAACTTCCTGCCAACGCTGCTCATCAACAACATTTTGTTCCATAGCCAGCACTTCGGCACCCATAGCAGTTATCTCTTTTTCAACTGCAGCCAACCCGACCATATCAATGTCGGTAATAACCAACTTCGCGCCTTCTTCAGCAAAGCGCATAACTGTAGAATAACCCAGGCCTGGATTAGAGGCTGCACCGGTAATAATGGCAATCTTATTTAGCATTCTAGACATCGAAATTTTTCCTTATAATTATGATTAAACACAGGATGTAATAGTTATATAGCGTTCCAGCCCCCATCAACTTCAAGCAAACTTCCAGTGCTAAAAGACGATAGATCGGATGCGAGAGATATTACGCCATTGGCGAAGGCCACCGCGCAGGAATAGCCTAAGCCAGCACCTGCACCTGCACCTGTTACAAGGACCACTTGGTCTGGGTCTGTAAAGTCAATTGCCATAGTCGGATTGATCCTTTTTTTAGTGTAAGTCATTTACAGCCTAGGGCCCTTACGCGCAAAGCCATTGATTAAAAGTAGTAGGCCAAGTTACCGCCATCCACCCTATAGATGCCACCTTATGATCGAGTTTCATCTTCCGCCCTTTCACTGTTAGTATTTTCCTTTAGAGCATTAAGCGGCGGGAATTTCACCGGCAGCCACCATGGCATCAAATAGCTCGGTGCCCAGCGGATTTCGTCGCAAGCAGAGCCCTCCATTGACCTGTAGATTTTCTCCGGTCATAAAGCATTCGTCGGAGGCCAAAAAGGTAGCCGCAGCAGCGATATCTTCGCTGCTGCCAATACGGCCCAATGGGTAGCAGCTCTCAAACTCGGCCAACAGCGCTGCACTCTTGAGCGGCTCTGCTGTCATTGGGGTTTCGGTCAGTCCTGGGGAAATACTGTTAGCACGAATACCCTTAGGGCCATATTGATTCGCGACACAGCGAATAAGATGATCGGTACCAGCTTTGGTGCCCATATAGGCAGCATGGTCGTCGAGCATGATATTAGCGGTAGCAGAGGAGATTTGAATGATCGATCCACCAGTGGCGCTCATCGTCTGAACGAGCTTTTGCAACCAAAGAAATGGCCCCTTGAACTGCAGGTCGATCATGTCATCTAGGTCCTTTTCAGAATGTTCAGTCCAGGGAACCAACAGACCCCAACCAGTGGCGTTGACCGCAACATCTAAGCGAGAATGACGCTCAATAATAGTATCTATCATTCCATAGATAGAGGTCTTTTGAGTAAAGTCACAGAGCACCCAATCACCCTTGATTTCTTCAGCGAGCCTCCTTAAGGCGGCCTCATTACGTCCGGAAACAATGACTTTTGCTCCCTCTGCCGCAAAGCGCCGAGCCATGACCTGACCCATGTTATCTTCACCTGCAGCACCAACAATGGATATTACCTTTCCATCTAAACGACCCATAACCCACTCCCCATAGCTTAATGGCTATAATTATTATGCTTTGATATTAGCAATGACAGGATTTCACCCTATAAAACAGTCAAGGATGTTTCTTTTATAGATCATATTATCAAACTAGGTAGGCTGCAACCCATTTGTCTGAAGACGTGGCTGCCCACGGGACAACACAAATCAGGTTAATGAGACCTCATCTGATATTAATTAATCGGAGACAAAGCTCGCTTGCGCAGGCTTTTAGATACGTCAGATGTTAGGACGATAAGAAAATCGCCAAACTGAAATATCATAAAAAAAGCCCTTAGACGGGGCCTATAGGGTTTAGGTCAGTCTTGCTAGAGAAGATATTAGGCCTTTTGGCATGCCGATGGCGGTCGCAGCTATCTCCAGCAATCCGCCTACTTTAATCGGCGATTAAGTTTGCATCTCGGTAAATGTTGTAGAGCATGTCCGCAAGAGAGGTAATCACCACCTTTGCCCGCGCATGTCTTTTCATCGACATATGACTCAACGCCATGCCTTGCATGACAAAATTAACCATATCATGCGCACCAGTAAAATTTTCTAGGTTCTTAACGTGAGGGAAAACCGACTTAGCTGTGTGCAGAAACTGTTTTTCAAAATCCTTTTCTACGGGACCAATTACCTTTTCTAACTCGGCATCGGTTCGTGATGCGGCCATTAGTTCCTGATAGGCAATAAACGAGGGCAAATTAACGTAGTTCCAAGCAGCCTCAACTGACTTGAGAGTAACCTCATAGGTCAAAGAAACACGCGGATCATCAATATCTGACATCATTTCACGATATTCCCGCAAACGCAGGACATGAAGGTAATCAACCGCGGCCTTAATCACCGACATACGGGAGGGGAAATGGTGCATCATCGCACCTCGAGAAACACCGGCATAGTTGGCTATCAATGCGGTGGTAGTATTAGCGTAACCCAACTCTAAAAGGCATTGAATTGTCGCCTCAAGAATCGCCGAACGCGTCATGGCGCTCTTTTCGGCCTGCCAACCTTTTTCATTGCGCTTAGGTCGTTTGCTGCTCGCGACTGGAGACGATACTGCCATTGCCTCAGTGTCCGCAGTATTGTTTGATATTGCCATTATCTCAACGCCTATTGTCTCGTCTAATGCGGTTATCCAGCGCTCCTTGCCAGTATAAAACCTTATTTCAGAAAAACCATCAAAGGTTTATTATTATTCTAAGTGCATCCATCATACCTAATGCACAAGCTTCATGTTTACTTTCTTGAGCCCTAGCTACCAACGCCATCAATACCTTCGGCATACCAACCTCAGACTTAAATAAGATTACTAACGCCCGCAAGATATTAATTCAACGGCCATTTTGGCGAGAGGCTTTACTAGCAGACCCATTTGGCTGGCTTTCTCACTGGAGGCATTTCCCTCTTGAGCACGTTTCCCTACACCCTGCAGAATCGATGCAAAACGGAACATACTGAAAATAACATAGAAGTCCCAGTTTGGAATACTCTCTAAACCCATGCGTTCACAATAGAGCGCTACATAATCTTCTTCGCTGGGAATACCCAACGCCTGTCGATCAATACCTCCTAAGCCCGCGAGTATACTGCCATTATCAAGGCGTAACTGCATGCACTGATACGCTAGATCTGCAAAGGGATGGCCTAGCGTCGAAAGTTCCCAGTCGAGTAAGGCTAGCGGCCTTGGCTCAGAGGGATGAAACATAATGTTATCCAAGCGGAAGTCGCCATGTGCCAATACCAATCTGCCATCATCATCTGGCATATTCTGCGGCAGCCAGTCTATAAGGCTATCCATGTCCGCCATTACCTCGGTTGCAGAGGATCGATACTGCTTCGACCAGCGATCGATCTGGCGCGCAAAATAATTATTTGGCCTGCCGTAATCTGCCAGACCAACCGCATCAACGTCCACTGAATGCAGTGCCACCATCACCTGATTCATTTGGTCAAAGATAATACCGCGTTCGGCATTGGTTGCCTCTGGCAGCGCCGGGTCCCAAAACACCCGACCCTCTTTAAATTCCATTAGGTAAAACATGCTGCCAATCACCGCGTCGTCTTCGCAAAGGTGATATACCTTTACAACCGGCACGTCACTGTTGGCTAGCGCCGACAACACTCTAAATTCACGATCTACGGCATGCGCTGATTTTAATAGTTGCCCTGGCGGTTTGCGCCGCAACACATACTCACCCCCCGCGGTGGTAATCTTGTACGTGGGATTGGACTGACCACCCGGAAACTTATCCGCAGTCAATGGGCCTTTAAAATCGGTTACATAGATTTCAAGATAGGCGGCCAACCTAACGGCATCAAAATCAAAGTTAGCTTGCATTAGGCTTGCTCACCGGAATAGCGCTCGATGATCTGCTTGCCCAATGACATCTGATGAACTTGATCCGGACCGTCCGCCTGGCGACACCAGCGTGCATAGTTGAAACCCTCCGCCATGCAGTAATCAGCCGTTAGTCCGCCGGCCCCATGCATCTGCATAGCGCGATCAATCACATTTTGAATTAGCAGCGGGATCGTTGTTTTGGTGGCAGCAATCATATCTATAGATGCGGCCACACCCTTTTCATCGATTTTATAACAGGTCTTTAGTACCAGTAAGCGCGCCATTTCAATCTCGGAAAACATGCGTGAAATATCTTCACGCACCGACTGGTGCTTACTTAATTTACGGCCAAAAGTACTCCGAGATACAGCTCGCTTGCACGCTAACTCAAGAGCCCTCTGACCGGTACCTATGAGACGCATACAATGATGCATCCTTCCTGGCCCCAGTCGCCCCTGAGCGATTTCAAAGCCTCGGCCTTCGCCGAGCAGCACATTATCTAGAGGCACTCGACAGTTTTCAAAAATGAGCTCTGCATGACCTATGGGCGCATCATCGTAGCCAAAAGTGGACAGTGGCCGAACTAGCGTAAGTCCCGCAGTGTCCTTTGGTACCAACACCTGAGTTTGCTGCAAATGCCGACTGGCATTACTCGGATCTGACTTCCCCATCACAATAAGAATCTTGGTGCGCTCGTTCATGGCACCCGTGATAAACCACTTGCGGCCATTAAGTACCCACGCGTCACCCTCTCTGACAATACTCATCTCTACATTGGTGGCATCACTGGAGGCTACCTGAGGTTCTGTCATGGCATAAGAAGACCGTATATCACCTGCCAGCAATGGCTGTAGCCATTTGTCCTGCTGCGCCTTGGTCGCATAGTTCATAAACACCTCCATATTTCCGGTGTCGGGCGCATTGCAATTAAACACCTCGGGCGACCAAATCACGCGGCCCATGACCTCACAAAGCGGTGCGTATTCAGCAAACGTCAAGCCTCCGTGATCGCAGTATTCAGCATGCGATGGCGGTACAAAAAGATTCCACAGGCCAGCGGCCTTGGCCTTTAACTTCAACTCATCCATTAATGGCATCGTCGCAAAACGATTTGTGGAGCCGTCTATCTGGCGCGCATAATTTTCTTCATTAGGGTAAATATACTCATCGAAAAATGCATTTAGTCTCTCGAGTAATTGCTGAGATTTTTCACTACTCTGGTACATGTTGATGCTCCGTCAAGGGGGTAGAAAGCTCCTGGTCAATCGATTCAACGAACAGATATTGGTGGTTAAATACGTCCATTCACATGACTTAGACAATGGTTGCTGCAGGAAATCAGCCTACACTATATAACAAACATTACAGATTGTTTAATAGTATAAAAATTTATGCGTTTCTCAAACTTGCAGAAAATAGCATACAAAAACCACCTGACTCTGGTATTTATGTAGTCACCACGTTCTATTCTGGCCGCATGTGAGGGAACAGCAGAACATCTCTGATAGAGGCTGAGTCAGTTAAGAACATCACCAACCGGTCGATACCAATGCCCTCACCCGCAGTCGGCGGCATGCCATATTCCAATGCCCGAATATAGTCTCCATCAAAATGCATCGCCTCATCATCGCCAGCTTCTTTCTCAGCCACCTGCTGTTTAAAGCGCGCCTCCTGGTCTTCTGCATCGTTAAGCTCAGAGAACCCATTGGCGATTTCACGACCGCCAACAAAGAACTCAAAGCGATCGGTAACAAAGGGATCGAGATCATTGCGTCGCGCTAGCGGTGAAACCTCCGCCGGATACATGGTTATAAAGGTAGGCTGCTGTAAAAGATGCTCAACGGTCTTCTCAAATATCTCGATCTGTACCTTGCCCAGACCCCAGATAGCTTTTAATGGAATATTCAGTCTCTGGGCAATCGCCCGCGCACTCGCTTCGTCACTGAGTTGCTCAGCACTGATATCAGCGTTGTACTGTAAAATTGAGTCAAAGACGGAGAGACGGGTAAATGGCACCGCAAAATCGTAATAAATTTCGCTCATAACCTGCCCGTCAGAATCCTTAATAGTGTTAGTTACCTTGGTTGAACCCAGCACCTCTGTCGTCATTTTTCGCAACATGTCTTCGGTTAGATTCATCAGATCATTAAAATCTGCGTAGGCCTGATAAAACTCCAGCATGGTAAATTCTGGATTATGACGCGTAGAAAGACCTTCATTTCTAAAGTTGCGGTTAATCTCATAGACCCGCTCAAAACCGCCTACTACCAGACGTTTTAAATACAGCTCAGGGGCAATGCGCAGATACATGTCGATATCCAAAGCATTGTGATGGGTCACAAATGGACGTGCCACAGCACCACCGGGGATCACTTGCAGCATGGGTGTTTCAACTTCTAAATAATCGGCAGCGTTAAGATAGTTTCGAATAAAGGCGACTACCGCTGAACGAATACGAAAGGTGTTGCGTACTTCAGGGTTAACAATCAGATCGACATAGCGCTGGCGGTAACGCGTTTCTTGGTCCGCCAAGCCGTGGAATTTATCCGGCAGTGGACGCAGCGCTTTGGTCAGCAGAACATAGCTGTCCATCTGTACATAAAGCTCGCCCTTACCTGACTTATGTAACTGCCCCGTAATCCCAACTATATCCCCCAGATCTAGTGACTTGGCAAAAGGACGTGCTGCTTTGGTCACATATAGCTGGATATTAGCCGAACTATCCTGCACCACAATAAAGGCACCGCGGTCACGAATCACCCGGCCTGCGATGCTGACAATGTTGCCCAACTGCTCGAGAGCCTCTTTACTTTCCTCTCCAAACTGCGCCTGCAAGTCTGCGGCACTGTTCTGTGGCCGGAAATCATTGGGAAACGTCGGACCCTCCTGCTCACGCAGTTCAGCCAGTTTAGCTCGACGTTCAGCGATGAGCTTATTATCTTCTACTTTGTTTTCATCTTGTTGATCTGTCATAGGTAGTTTTTATTCACAGTGATAAATTGAAAAATCCTTAAAGGCCCGCTTTGAGCGACGCCACGATAAACTGGTCTAACTTGCCGTCCAATACTGCCGCGGTATTGTGGGTTTCAACGCCGGTACGTAAATCTTTGATTCGCGCATCGTCGAGCACATAGGAGCGAATCTGGCTACCCCAGCCAATATCAGACTTAGTATCTTCTGTTGCCTGAGCCGCATCCGCACGTTTTTGTATCTCCGCCTCATAGAGCTTAGCTCTCAGCATCTGCCAACATTTATCTCGATTCTGATGCTGTGATCGCTGACTCTGGCTCTGAACTACTATACCACTAGGCTCGTGAGTCAAACGCACCGCTGAATCGGTTTTGTTAATATGCTGACCACCAGCACCAGAGGCACGGTAGGTGTCTGTGCGCACATCTGAGGGGTTGATATCGATATCAATATTGTCATCAATTTCTGGCGAGACATAGACTGCAGAAAACGATGTATGGCGGCGACTGCCCGAGTCAAAAGGTGATTTTCGTACGAGGCGGTGGACGCCAATCTCGGTGCGCAGCCAACCAAAAGCATACTCACCACTCACCTGCACGGTGGCACTTTTAATCCCAGCCACATCACCGGCCGAACATTCCAACAATTCAGCCTTAAAGCCTTTGTCGTCGGCCCATCGCAGATACATACGAAGCATCATCTCAGCCCAGTCCTGAGCCTCGGTGCCACCCGAACCCGATTGAATTTCCAGGTAGGCATTATTGGGATCCATTTGACCGGAGAACATCCGCCGAAACTCCAGCTTTGCGAGCTGCGCCTCAAGAAGGGCAATATCGGCTTCCACGTCAGCGACCGTATCTGCGTCATTTTCTTCAACCGCCATTGCCAACAGCTCTCGTCCATCGGCAACGCCAGAATCCAAGTCTTCTATAGTTTTGACTACCTGCTCAAGAGATGCCCGCTCGCGACCCAACTCTTGGGCTCGATCAGGATCATTCCAAACGCCAGGCTCGCCTAGCTCTAGAGAAACTTCAGCCAACCGGTCTTTGCGATTAACATAGTCAAAGATACCCCCTCAACACGTCAG
>Ga0209711_10000678_pt1 | contig 34629 bp, 29 predicted proteins | sample ArcticOcean_MG_C_7_FD_187441 | JGI IMG/M metagenome (GOLD analysis project Ga0209711, IMG submission 187441) | Marine microbial communities from western Arctic Ocean - ArcticOcean_MG_CB11_88 (SPAdes) (version 2) | ecosystem: Environmental > Aquatic > Marine > Oceanic | place: Arctic Ocean...
AGAGAGCTGGCTTTGCTAAGACAGACTTGGATATTGCAAAGGGAGTATTTAAAATTTTATACAGAGGCGATTTAAACCGTAGGCAAGCTATTGAGTACTTGCAAAATGGGTCGACTCTAGCTGCAGATGTAATTACCAAAGAAATAATACATTTTACTGAACAAAGCGACAGAGGTATTGCCTAAATAAAGGCATGCATCTGATGTATGCGATGGTCTGATCTTGAGCTGTTAAGAATTCTGAGCAAAATTTTCCAATCGTCGAAGATATTCCCAAGAGTAAATTCCAGTGGAGTGACCATCAGAAAACAGAATACGAATGGCGTAATTTCCAATGGTGGAAACTTTAATAATCTTAATATTTGGGTATTCAGTTTGATCTTGGCCACCACTTACTTTTCCAAAAATATCAGTCTCTCCTTTATTTTCTGCACTTGGAGAATGAGTTCTTAAAAGAGATGCTTCAATAAAAATTTCATCTCCATTTGCCCATTTGAGGGCTAGGGTATTCCCGATTACATCGATTCGAGTCGGAGAAGATTGCATTAATTATATAAAGGAATCCAAACTATTACCGGCAGAGGGTGGTTCAGAAGAATCAGAACCACTTTGATAATAAGGATCTAAAAGTTCATTTGAATTGGGCCGACTAAAATCTTCTCCTCTTTCTGCGGCTTTGTTGAAGTCTTCCATTTCTTGATCGATCATTTGTTGTTGAAGGTCTTTATCTTGGAGTTCGCGATCAAGGCTTCGTTCGTCCCAATATCGATCATTGTGAAATTGACTGGGGCCAGGCTCATTTGGCAACTCGGTAGGTTTCACGACTTCCCAATCGGGACTACGCGTACTATCAAGACCCACATCGTCCACATTATCAACGCTTTCAAGGGGGATTCCTGGATGATGAGTTTGGGTTTGTTCTTCAAGAGTTTTATCTTGTGCCAGTGAACCGGATAGTTGGATAGGGTCAGGAACTTTGGTGACTTTTTCTGAACTATCATGGGCGACATCTGGAACTTCAAGTGGAGATTCATTTTCACGCCGTAATTGCATTTCTCGGTGAAGATTTTCTGAATTCACATGATCACTAAATGAAGTTTCCATAAGTTAAAAGATGCTCATTGATTGATGTTTTTGCAAATCATAAAATTTTTCCATGCTCTAATTTTATAATTTAATTCCGTGAAAATTTTCATTGCTCCTGTTTCAATTTTTGACATGATGTAAATTCTTATGGCAAGAGATACGATCATACTTGAATGCACAGTTGCACGTAAAGAGGGTAAACAACCTTCTCGTTACATGACTTCTCGCAATAAGAAGTTGCAAGGAGATCCTGTTGAAAAGATGAAATTTAATCGTTTTCTTCGCAAACATACCCTGCACAAAGAAATTAAGAGTTAATTATTCTTTTCGACGATTCGCTGGTCGTTCAGTTTAAGAGCGGGAGAGCATTTTTTTAACTCTCATTGCTTCAATACAAGTTTTCTGCCGAAAAATGGGAATTCTACCCCTTTTCTCCTATTTTAATTTGTTTAGAGGGATTGATCGGCAAAGAGTTAATTTCTCTTTTTTGCCAGTCCGTTTTAGTTTAAGATCGAAAGTATTTCTTGGGCCACACCTGAAATTGCTATGCTTGCAAAATGTTCTGGGTTGGCGACAACAATTGGTATGCCGTGATCTCCGCCCATTCTAATCTCTTCATGTATGGGAACTTCTCCTAAAAAAGAGGTGGAGAGTGCCTGGGCAGTAGTCGGACCGCCCCCTTTGCCAAAGAGGTGTGATTTTTCCTTAGTTTCTTCATTAAGAAGAAAGCTCATATTTTCAATTACTCCAAGAATGGGTACATTTACCTTTTCGAACATTCTCGCTCCTCTACGGGCAACATCAACCGCCGCTTTTTGTGGTGTAGTCACAATCACCACACCATCCAGGGGCATGACTTGAGCGATGGAAAGTTGGGCGTCTCCAGTACCTGGAGGTAAATCGATGAGAAGAAGATCGAGTTCGCCCCAATCGACATTGGTCGCGAATTGCTGAATTGTTTTCATCACCATAGGACCACGCCAAACCACAGGTGTTTCCTCGTCCACCAATAAGCCCATAGACATTACTTTGATCCCATAGCTTTCAATGGGTGCAATTAGGTCATTCCCTAATGCTTTTGGTTGGCCTGAAGCACCAATAAGAAGGGGGACAGATGGGCCATAAACATCGCAATCCATCAATCCGATTTTGACGGGTTTCGATGAATTTTTGCTCATGATTTGTTCAATTGAGCAGGCGAGATTGACTGCCATGGTTGATTTACCTACACCGCCTTTACCGCTGGCAATAGCGACGATTTTTTTGACGCCAGGAAGAACCGCATTCTGCCGGTTTTCTTTCTGATCAGTATTATCAACTGCGGGTTTTTTAACCACAATTTGGACTTCGACTTCTTGAATCGATTCTTCCTTGATCAAAGTATTTTCGATCTCGTCTTTGAGTTTTTTGGGAAGAGTCGGGTCGGCAGTGCTAACCTCTAATTTAACATAAGCTTGCCCATTTTCGAAACGAGTTTCTTGGATCAGGCCAAAAGATACAATATCTCTGCTAAATCCGGGATAATTAATTTGTTTGAGAAGATCTGTGATGAGTTGTTCTGACATAAGAAAAGGCCAAATAATGAAGCAAGGAGTTGAGGGAGCAAATGAAAAGTTATTTAAAATTGAGCATTTATTCTTTCTTTCTGTCAAAATTAGATGCAAAGCACTCTTTTGCTCTTGCTGAGTGTTTAAATTTTATTGAATCATATAAAGATGAATGTGGATATGGATTGTTGGTTGATCAGGGTGCGGAGAATATTGTTCTCTCATGCGTTAATTTTAATGTTGTGTGCGGGTACAAACGGATCTGCTTCTTTGCTGGCCCAGAGTGGAAAAAAGATTCTCCTTCCCGGTATTGAAACGGAATTGGCTAGGAAGCAGATAGCAATTGATTTGGGAGATACCTCTCAGACATTAACTCCGCTCATACGTAAAGCATTCTCTCTACATGGTGGCTTTCGATTAAGCCATCCTAATGAGAGTCAATACAGCATAGATTTTTCAGCGAAAGGTGGCAATCAAGTTGGGATTACGATTCGATCAGGTAATTCCAAGGATGTTGTCAAAGCCTTAGCGACTGGAGGGGATTCAATTGATGACGCTCTTTTGCATGGTTGTGACAAAGTGGTGAATTTATTATTAAAAACTCCAGGTTTCTTTGCCGGAAAAATTTCATATTTGTCTAATTTATCTGGTTACAAAGAAATATTTGTATCCAACTCATTGATGACGACTAGCCGTCCCAATACTAGTTTTAAAAAGATAACTTTTAACGCGAGTTGGGGTAATAAAGGACAAGGTATTTTTTTTACCAGTAATCGCCAATTATTTAATAACATTTTTTATCTCGATTTGTCATCGCGTAAAATTCGTACCATTGCAAATTATCGGGGAAGTAATTTGAGTGCTGTTCAAAATCCAAGAGATTCTCAGCTTGCTTTGATTTTATCAACCACCGGTAATCCTGAAGTTTGGATTGCTCCCACTCCAAGTGCCAAGCCGAAGCGATTGACTGAAAATAAGAGTAATGAATCGGGCCCCTGCTGGTCTTCGGATGGCCGTCGTTTAATTGTAACCTCGGATAGTCGTGGTAAGCCTCAACTTTACGAAGTGTCTCTTTCCACAGGCTCATTAACCAGAATTGCCACTAATGTAAGTTCGCATTGTACAGAAGCGTCTTGGAATCCCTTTGATTCATCAAGAATTAGTTTTACCGCTGCAGTCGGTGGTGGGTTTCAAATCTTTGAATATAGTTTTAATTCCAGGAAAAGTAAGCAATTAACCAAAGGGGTCTCACATGGTTTACAATCGACTTGGTTAAATGATGGACGGCATATCATTTATACCGAACGGTCTTCCAAGGGCAGTATGCGTTTAATGATCCTGGATACTGAATTAGAAGGTGCCCAAGCAAAATCATTGCATGGGGCGAACTTTGGGAATTGTTCGCAGGCTAGTTTTTATTATCCAAATTGATGCATTGTTCCTTGCTCGAGTAAGTTAATTAATTGATAAGCCCTTTTATTGAAATAAGACTTTCCCAATAAATACGACTGCCTATGTTGATCAATTTAATACTCAACACATTAGCCCTATGACTATTCTGAGAATTGCTTGTTCTTTATTTCTTATTTTATTTTCACCCTTTTCTAGTTCGGCGGAAAAAATTTTGATTGAATTGCAAAATGGAAGTTCAGTCACTGGTGAGTTAATTAAAAGAAACGCTGATTATTGGATATTGGACTTGGGGTTTGATCTTGTAAATATTCCTCATAAAGAATGTTTGAAAGTGACGAGAAATTGGTCTGAAGCCAATCAGATGGTTTCAGGGAAAAGGAATAATCTTTATCGAGAAAATTCCCGTGCGTCTTTTCAACCATTGGGGAATCTCGTTGCCAAGCTCGGAGAAGCAGTGGTGATGATCAGAACACCTACTGGACTTGGCTCGGGTTTTATTGTTCACCCAGATGGTTATGTGGTCACAAATGATCATGTGGTGGCAGGTGAAAGAATTATTTCAATTACTCAGTTTCGTAAGGGGAAGAATGAATTAATCAAAGAGAATTATGATAATATTCGTATTGTGGCAACCGGGGGCAATATTGATCTCGCCCTTTTGAAAATTGAAGGACAATCAATGGAGAAAAAATTCCCTACGGTGCCATTGGGGAATTCCAATGATCTAATGCAGGGCGAACGAGTATTCGCAATCGGAAGCCCGCTTGGATTAGAACGCAGCGTCTCAGAGGGAATCGTTAGCCTGAGAAATCGAATTATCCAAGCCCGTTTACATGTTCAAACAACTGCGGAAATTAGCCCGGGGAATTCAGGCGGCCCACTCTTTAACTATCGAGGACAAGTCGTTGGGGTGAACAATATGAAGGTGGTGAGCAGTGGGGCGGAGGGACTTGGTTTTTCCATCCCAGTTAGGCAATTAAAAACTTTTCTTGAAAATCGGGATGCTTTTGCATTTGATCCACGAAATCCGAATGCGGGATATCGTTACACAAGCCCTCCTCAATAATAAATACCCATGAAAAACTTGATCTTATATTTAAAACTAACTTTATTTTCCATGGTTGTATGGAATTATGGAAGTGCAAAGGATGACTTTCTTTCCTTGCTCCCCGACAACGCAGTTTTTCTGATGGAGGTAGATGATTTGAAAGAATTTAGTGAATCAATTGAATCGGGTCCATTGGGTGAGTTTTCAAAGTCTAAGGCTTGGGATACGATGAAAGAGTGGGCCGAAGATGAGTGGCAAAATGAAATGAAGAATGAATCCGAAAACATCGAGATTTTCTTGGAACATTTGCAGGAATGGACTGACAATTTCTCGGGAGGAGCGGTATTAGGTATATGGAATTTGGAGAAAATCTTTTCTAAAAAAATGCCAAACATGTCACTTTTGATCAAAACTGATTCGACCACTGACCAATTAGAGGAGACTTTGAAATTGATGAAAAAAGAGGTGGCTTCTTCTGGAGGAAAATCCTCATGGGAGCTTGAAAACATAAAGGGTCAGGATGTTCATTGGATTGGTACGGAAAAGGATAAGGAAAAAAATCAACGATTGGCTATTGTTCTATTTGATAAGACTCTTGGCATATTTATTAGTGGCGAAGACCATGTTAAAGAAACCCTGATGAGAAGAGCTGGTGAATCGCCCTCCGATTCCATGGTTAAAAATGTTAACTATCTGGATTTGTTTGAAGAAATTGAGCGGGGGGCAGCACGTATATTTCTTAATTTTGAACCCCTTCGTTCTTTGATGGAAAAAGCAGAATCTTTACCTGGTATGCAAATTCCAGAAAATCCTTTTGGGATCACCACTTCTAAACTTATTTCCGGGTTGGGCTTAGATTCATTAGAATGCCTTGGAATACAAATTGATCCGTCCGATGATAAATTAGTTCTATCGAGTGGAGCTTTTTTTAGCCATTACGATGGAATCTTTTCTTTTATGCAACATGAAGAGGAGGGAGAGGTAATTCCCTATGATTTTATCCCCAATCAGGCTTTTTCGGCTACTTCTGCAAGGTATAATTTTGCATTACTTTGGCCGACAGTTGAAAAAATTGTCAGTGGTTTGAGCCCGCAATTATTACTTCTCATGAACTCTCAAATTCAGGCATTTGAAGAACAGGCTGGGGTGGCGTTCCGGAGAGATGTCCTTGGATCTCTTGGCGATGAAGCGGTCAGTTTTTCTCTTTTAAATGGGAAGGCAAAAACCATTGAAGATTTTGAAAAAGCTAATCCTTCATTCTATGGTATTTCATTAACAAACTCGAAATTATTCGACCGTTCACTTAGGTCGATGATCGATTCTTTTGCCCCTGGGAATGAACTTTTTAAAGATCGAGTTCATAAGGGTGTGACCATTCGAAAGCTTCGTGGTTTAGAAGAAAGTGGAGTTTCTCTCAGTTACGCGGTTACTGATAAGTGGTTCTTTTTGGCGATGGGTGAAGATAATCAACTTAATCAAATGATTAATCGATTACAGGGTAAGGGGCGTTCTCTTTGGAAGAACAAAGAAGTGCAAAAAACTTTAGCAGATTTACCTGATGGGGTAAGGCAGCTCGATTATATGAACTTGGAGCGATTGGTTGAATTCTTGGTGCCTATTGCGATCAGTTCCATTGAGTCCGAAGGAGAGTTCGAACTGAGTGCCGATGACTTTCCTCAATTGCCTTATTTCTTACTCGCATGGTCGAAGAATGTAAAACGGGGTATCATCGGGAAAGGTGAGTTGTATCCAATCTCGGGCAAGTAATTTTCTATGAAGCAACTGAAGGCATTTTTTTACGGATGGACATTTTTAATTTCTTTGGGAATTTATGGGGCAACCCCTTTTCGTTTTTCTTCACCCGAAGTAATTAAAGCAAGTTGGAACGCTCGTACTTTTATTAGTGAAGATTTAAATCAAGATGGTTTGAATGATCTTCTTTTTTTTAATCTAGATCGTTCGAGAATTGAGGTTCTTTATCGTACTCAAGATGGAAAAGTACCCGAACGAGTAATCCCCGTTCAAAGCGATCGTTGGAACCCAGATCTTGAAGATGCACCTTATAAGAAGGAATTTATTTTTGTTCCAGAAACTCTTACTTCCTTAGCAGTGGGGGATTTAAATGGGGATAATTTTCTCGATATTGTCCAAGGAAGTCCGGATCATGGAGTCTATATTCACTTTCGTAATCCTGATTTAAAATGGGAAGAACCCATCGAAATTGAATCTTCTAAACTACGCCCAGATTCATTTTCGATCAAGGTGATAGAGGGAAAAGACGATCAGCTAACCAAGCTTTTTCTTTTTACTGAGGAGGGCCTAGAAATTATTTTGTTCAAAGAGGGGAAACCCCAATACCCTTCAACTCTTTTTCGTGAAGAAAGTAAGCGTGCGAATGGTCTTCATATACTCGACCTAAATCATGACGGGTTGGATGATTGGCTTTACTTGCACCCGGGAAAAGAGCGTTCAATTCGTCTGCGTTTTGGTATCAAAGATGGCTTTGGCCCTGAACATTCTTATGACCTTTCTCTTTTCTCTTTTAATCCAGTTCCTCGTCAGAAAAAGAATGAAGATTTTAAATTTGTGGGCGTTGATCAAATTTCAAAGGAAGTCGCCGTTTTTTCTCTCGGGCCTAAGCAGGGGGCAAAGGATGCTTCTCTTTTTGAAACCGTGAGCTATGATCTTTTTCCAGAGGATGTAAAGAAGTCGACTTGGGCAATGGAAGATTTTGATGGGGATGGAAAATTGGATATTATTGCCGCATCCTCTGAGTTGGGTGAATTGCTTTTTTTACCAGGTCGTGGAAATGCGGATTTTGGATTACCACAAAAAAATCCTTCGTTAAAAGGGATTACATCTCTTTCTGCCTGTCGGTTTTCTACCTCTAAAAGCCCCGGTCTTCTTATCCTTAGTCCAGAAGAAAAAATTATTGGTTTGTCTAAGTTTATTGAGAAAAAACGCTTCTCTTTTCCTCAACCTTTAGCGGTTGAAGGTGATGCCTTGTTATCTCATTGTGCCGATCTTAATCAGGATAATCTGGATGAAATTATTATAGTGGTTGAAAAAAAATCAGATTTTTTTGTACAAATTTGGTCAGTCGAAAATGGAAAATCTTACCAACTTTCACAAGAGATCGAATTGGATGAATGGAAGCGTGAACCCTCTGCTATTTTCCCCTGTTTTTTAGATGAGGATGATAGCATTGACCTGGTTCTATTATCCAACCGGGAAGCAGCTCAAATTCTTCTCAATGATGGAAAAGGAAAAGTCGAAGTGGTCGGTGTTGATTCAGCACTTCGTAAAAGTATTCTTATGGAAAAGACTCGCTCTCGTGTTGGAACCGGAGATGTGGATGGTGATGATTTACCTGAATTATTAATTGCTGGCGAGGGGATGGTAAGAGCTCTCAAATGGAAAAAGGGTGAATTACAAGTAATCGAACAATTTAATTCGACTGATCCGAAGGCAGAACTTAGTTGCCCGCTTCTTCAAGATTTAGATGGGGATCAAACGAAAGAACTTATTTATTTTTCCAATGATTATTGGGAAGCTGGAAAAAAATCTACGGATGGAGTTTTTAGGAAGGCTTATAAAATCGAGGAGGATATTCGTTCGCCACAGATCGTATTTCCTTTTGGAGTTGATAACCAGCAAGGTTTATTCTCCTTTGGCTCAAGTGGGTTCCAGGTAATTGGGAAATCAATTATGGATCAAGTTTGTTATTTGAATATTCATTCTCGTTACCTTACCGATTTGCCCAAGATTAATCATGGTGGAGTAGATTGGGGGGATTTTGATAACGATGGTGCACTCGATTTAATTTGTATGGATGGGAGGAAGCATGTCCTTGAATTCTTATCATTTTCTCAGCCTAAAAAAGAATGGCAAAGCGTGCTTCATTTTAAGGTGTTCGAGGAGGATCTTCATTATCGAGGGAAAAAGGGCGGAGTTAATGAACCACGAGATGGCATTATTACTGATCTTAATGGCGATGGAAAAGATGACTTAGTATTATTGGTACATGATCGTTTTCTTTGTTATTATCAAAAAGAGAAGCGCCCAAAATGAAGATTCTGATCTTAGGCGATATTGTTGGCCGCCCAGGCCGTAATTTCCTCAAGCAAAAATTAGAGGATTTTAAAAAGGCACACAAAATCGATCTTATCATTGCCAATGGTGAAAATGCGGCGGGTGGAGCCGGGATCACTGCTAAGACTGCCAAGGAGATTCTTGGTTCAGGTGTAGATGCAATCACTCTGGGTGATCATGTTTGGGATCAAATGAATTTTAACCGGGAGATTGATCAGTTGGATAGAGTGTGCCGTCCGGCAAATTTACCCAGTTCTAACCCGGGGCGTGATCGATTAATTATATCCGTGGGTGATTATAAGATCGGTTTATTTACTGTGCTTGGTCGAACTTTTATGGGACCAAAAGTTAATTGCCCTTTTCAAACAGCGTCCCGTTTAGTTGAGGAAATGAAAAGCGACACGGATGCAATCATTGTGGAAATCCATGCCGAGACCACATCAGAAAAAGAAGCAATGGGTTGGCACCTCGATGGAAAAGTAAGTCTGGTCTTTGGTACGCATACACATGTGCCCACTGCGGATGGCAGAATTTTAAAAGGAGGTACCGCCTACCAGTCCGACTTAGGCATGACTGGTCCCAGAGAATCAGTATTGGGGCGAGAAATTGAAGCCTGTCTCGGGCGTTTTATTGATGGTATGCCCAGGAAGTGTCCTGTCGCTGAAGGAGATGTTGGGATGCAAGGGTGCTTGATAGAATTGAAAACCGGCACTCAATTCCCTCTAAGCTTTGAAAGAATTGAGTTTAGAGAAAGCGATTAATTTTCTGTTTCCACTCAGCAGAAAAAGCCTAAAGGCCTATTGAAATATAATCAGCAATGAGATGTCGAATTCGCTCGCATAAATCATTGCTGAAGCATTGAGCATCTTGTGCGCATTACATCAGGTAAATGTATTAGTTAATCCTTCTTGACCGGGGAGGCGAAGGGATCGGGTTCATCAATTACCTTGGGTTCTTCCACTTCCTCTTCCTCTTCCTTCACTGGTTCAGAGGTTGACTCGATGGTCGGTGGGATAAATTTATCCAAATTTTGATAGATTAGAAATCCAACTATTCCTAAAGTTGATAAAAAAACTAGAATAGCCACTGCCACCATCAGTTTCCCAAATATTCCCATCCCCGTCTTGCCCCCTTGGCTTTCGTCGAAAGTGGCCGGAGATGAGACATTTTTGTTTGGGTTAATCCTGGATTTAATTTTACTAGGTTTTACTTGGGATCTCTGTTTTGTGGGCTTTTGTGCATCAACCTCATCGACAAATTCTTCAGTCTCTGGAGTCAAGGAGGGCAGGGGAGCCTTATTGATTTGGGACCACTCGGGTAATTGTTTTAAAGGAACCCATCCAGATACTCCCTGATGCCATGAGATGTCATTTGGTTTAAATTCACCAGTACCCACTCTTTTAGTCGCTTCTTCAAGAGACATTGGACCATGGTCAGTCCCATTGGAGGTCACATATAAATTAAGGGATGAAGTCATCTAGTAGAATTTTACTTCTTTCCTTCGTATGCTTTGTGAAAGGCCAAGATGTTTGCTTTGAGTGATGCCGTGTTTTGTGGATCGATCGTTTGTTTACATTTCATCGCCGAGACCATTACCGCATGTGCCTTTGTGAGTTTATCCTGGTATTTCTTATCGGAAGTCTTAATCCGCTGAGCCATAAAATAATCGGCTATTGTTTTTTGTATCGCAGTGGCATGGGCTTCCTTGGTTGAGACCCAACGCGTTAATTGATTTTGCGAAAGGGCGTCTTTTTTTCCCGATAGCTCATTAATGAGTTTACTCGCCTTCTCTATGCTCGACTGATCTTCGAGCATTTGTTCGAAGCGATTCTGGTCACCATAGATTCCGCAAGGAACTTGGCAATGCCCCAAGACATAATTGGATGTAAAGGACATGAATATTAGAAAAATAGGGAAATGTAGGTTCTTCATAGTTTTTAAGAGTTTAGATAATATTAAATATAAACATATAAAATCACTGGCTTGGTTTCTGCCAAGCAAAACTGACTTCAATTATACGAATTTAATTCACTGATGAGCAAATCGAAGAAATAAACGAAGTATTTGAACTTGCGAAACTGCTCCAATTTAAAGTATAAGAAGTGTTCAATCTTACTCATTATACTGAGTTAGAATGTATGCGGGAGTAGCTCAGCTGGATAGAGCATCGGTTTTCTAAACCGAGGGTCCTGGGTTCGAGTCCCAGCTTCCGTACCATTTTTGCAGTACTTTGCAATGCGTGCAATTAGCCTGTAATGCCCTGTATTAAAGGGTTTCCTGTAACTTGCCTCGGTGGTTTACGATTCTTTATTCAAGTTTACTAGTTTGTCGCTAAATTGAACTGAATGGCATGCTTTAGCAAAAAAAGTGACAACAAACTGACAACAAGATAGGGGGGAGGGGGTCAGTAATAATTCCGATCCGATATCGCTATATCGATTAGCCCCCGTAAAAAAATTTGGGCAATGGGGATTTAACAAGGTTTGACTAAACAATAGTCATGACAATATGACAATAGCACTTCAAATATTTAGGATTGTCTCATCGCACTCATTCCAAATTGTACTAGGCTAACCATGCTGATAGCTTTAAAGCACCAGTCCGGTGACTTGAGGTCCAATGATCTAGAACAGCGATTGAACTTATAAGGAGAAGGGATTCGCATTTTACCCGATGATGAACCGTTGATCAAGATATTGACTGAGATTTCTGGGCAAGATCGTCAGATGCTGACCCGAATTGTCAAAAGATGGGGCAGTCTCAGCAACGAGTTAAAGCAAGCGGTTTTGAGAGTGGTGGGGTAGGGAGTTTTAGCAATTACTGCCCCATGTTGTAAAGAGCCTGCACTTCTTCTGCGGATAATGCACGGTCGTAGATGCGGACATCGTCGATGAGGCCGTTGAAGAATTTGCTAGCATTAACTCTGCTACCGATTCTTAAAAGTCGATTTTGCAAGTCAGATAAAAGACCTGGCACTCCAGAAATTTTGTAAGTACTTTGATGCAAGCTACCATTAATGTAGGAAAACATTTGATTTGCTAGGTAACCACCATTAACAACGCAGGTTTTATGATGCCAATCTTGACTTAAAGTTGGTTCATAAATTCTTGCCCAATTCCCAAGTTCCTTATGGAAGTAAAAATCTTGGCGGCCTTCCAAAATCCAAAGCATGATTTCATTGTTGTTTGAGGGGGTCCCTAATGAAAAAATAGTTCCGTCTGCTCCATTATTTAAGTACCAAAAGCTAACCGAAAAAAGATTCTCTATGTTCCATTTCCTTGAAGAAACTTCTACATAGTCGTTCGTTCCATCAAGACTTATTGCCCCACCAATTTTGCCAGTCGCCCAAGTCGATCCACCTATGAGGTTTCCATCATATCCATTCCCACTTGAGTCATATGCAACCGTCCCATTAGTCTCGTCGAATTTCCACCATGCAACTAAGCCATTAATTGGTCCAGCGTGATCAACTAGTACTTCCACCTCTACTGACTCCACACTCCCAAAATCATTACTCACCACCACTGAATAATTGCCATCATGCAGAGTGGCATTGGCATCGGTAATGGTAAGGGTGGCATTGGTCTCACCTGTTAAGTTGCTATCATCTTTCTTCCATTGGTAAGTCAGATACTTACCTTCGGCGGTGACGGAAAACGAGACATTGTTGTCGGCATAAACAGTCTGAGCCTGTGGTTGGGTAGTAATCTCAGGCTTGAGGTATTTAAGAATCTGTTCGCTGAGTTGGGTGGTGGTAATAGAGTTGTTTGCCATCTTACTCGCCGTCACCGATCCATCCGCCACTTCCGCCTGAGCAAGAGGCGTACCCGCAGAGGCATTGCCGTCCTTGCGGTACAAGTCATAGACACCTACCACGGAGGCGTTCAGGTCGGCAGCGAAAACTTTGTTGGAGTAAGTGTTACTTCCGGTATCCCCTGCAACAACATATACGACACCATTTAATACAACCGCATCAGCTTCGCGCTTTTTCTCAGGCAAATTGTTCGTAATAGACCAAGACTTTTGGACAGGATCATAAGCTTCGATCGAAGATAAATGTTGACTACTGTAGTAGCCTCCTGCGACATACAAGATTCCATAAGCTTGCCAAGCAACAGGCCAGTTACGATTAGTGCTAAGGGAAGCTTCGGTCTGCCATGAATCCTCAACTGGATCATAACTTTCTACGATATCCTCGAAGGAAATAGCCCAGATACGCTCCTGAAACCAAACTAACTTAGGACCAAAGCGTGCAGTTGGCATATCAGCTTTAGCAGTCCATTGGTTAGTTAATAGATCAAATGATAGGACTTGATTGATTATTTGATCAGATGCGTTCCTTCCGCCGACTAGATAAATCTTATTATTAACAGTAATTGCAGTTCCTTTATTAACTACGCTTGGCAGATCAACTCCTGCAGTCCAGTTTCCAGTATTTGGATCATAGACTTCCACACTTGATAAACCTGTACCACCAATCGCATAGAGTTTTCCGTTCAATACCGCAGAAGCTACTCCACTTCTAGCGACAGACATAGAGTTGAGCGTTTTCCAAGTGTTAGTCTCAGGATCATATCTTTCAACAATATTTTTAGCACTAGAACCATTTCCGCCACCGACAAAATAAATCTTTCCATCCAGAAATTCCACGCCATCTGAGGCATATCTGGCCACACTCACAGGAGCTTTCTCCTCCCAGACCAATGTTTTTGGCTCACCCCGCTGATAAAGAGAATACCCAGCAGGAGGAGATTGACCATAGGGGATAGAAATTAAACTTCCTGCAACCACACCACTTCCACCTGATCCATTCTGATCCAACTTGGCAGTAACTTCCGGGGCAAGCATCGATAAGGTAATAGGTGAAGAAGATGAGGAGGACTTGTTTAAGTCGGCAAGTACATCTGCGGGCAACATACTGCGTGTAATCGTTAGAGTCTTATTCAAGTCGTCCCGTACATCCTTTGGAAGCATATCCCGTGTAATGGTGCTAGGAGCAGATGGGCTTGCAGTTGAATTGGCATCAAGTTTAGCCAAAACTTCCGAACTAAGCATGTCGCGGGTGATTGCTCCATTGCTCACTGTTTGAGCAACCTGAGCTACTTTTGCTATATCCGCCACCAAGGCACGAGGGGTCGCGGTAATTAATTGATCAGGTGCAAGATGACGAAGACCTTCTCCATCTTCCATATCAACTTCCACTTTTAAATAAAGTTTATCATGATTCAGAAATAATTCCGGTGGTAATGAATTCATTCCCTGTCCGCCTAAGAGAACACTATACCGGCCATTACGAATCGTTACCTTGATGGTTTCCTTTGGTTGGTTACCATTTCTCCAATGGGTTGTTCCATTCCCATCATGTAGAGAAAATGCGAACTGGGCTTCTCCAAAGTAGTTGACTCCATGAATATCAATCTTGCCTGAATATGGTACGGGATTGGCGGACCAAAGCGATAGAGTAAACAAAAATGAAAGTAGTAAAAAAGGCTGTATAAACTTCATGCTTCGCATGATTGTACGATTGCACTGAATTGTCAACGCATTGGGGTAGAGGTAGTTCGCAATAGATTACTCCTTTTACATCGCTTACAACCGATTTCTATTGTCAGGGGGGGGTTATTGAGAGCGGGACAGGTGGGTGCGGAGGTCGAATTTTATGATACCGAAAAGGACCCCTATGAACAAAACGACCTGGCAAAAAATTCGGAGTATGCAGAGCCGATCAAGCGAATGAAAAGCCAACTGGAAAGCTGGATGGCCCAGCAAGGAGATCTGGGGATCGAGACGGAGTTGAGTAGCCCTAAAAGCAGCAAGGAAGCACAGTGGAAACCTAGGCTTGAAAAATACTACAAGGCGAACAAAGACAGCTTCGATCGGATTCTCAAAGAGCCTAAAAAGCCAACAAGAAAAAGAATAAACAGGAAAAGAGAATGACAGACATCTTTCTTAGGATCAGCCTCTTGAGTCGCAAAAACGCTTTAAATATACGCATTCAAGAGATAATAAGTTGTCGTAACGCCAAAGGGGGGGCTATTGTATTACATAATGAAAATTTGCCTTTGTTTTCTTTTCGTCTTCTTGCATCTACCTTCTTTGCGAGGGCAGGGACTCATGGCGGCCGATGCGTTGAAGGCGCATGGTATTTTCCGGAGTAACATGGTCTTGCAGCGTGGCAAGCCCATCACCGTCTGGGGGTGGGCTCCGGCTGGCTCCGAAGTCAAGGTCATGTTCGGGAAACGATCCGCTATCGCCAAGGCAGCCGAAGAGAAGGGGAGGTGGCAAGTGACCTTCGATTCCCAACCGGCCAATTCCAAGGGACAGGACTTGGTGGTGAAGGCGGGCAAGGAAGTCATCCGGTTGGAAAATATCCTGATCGGCGACCTCTGGGTGATGAATGGTCAAAGCAACATGGCCTTTGCCTTGAAAGCCGTTTACCAAAACACCTTTGAGTCGGCCCAGGCTCACCTGCCTTTGATGCGCCAGGTTCGGATCAACTCCTATGCGGAGTCCGAGCACGTCGAAACCGATCTGGAGGAGAAGGATTTAAACGGCAACGATCCGGACAAGAATTGGAAAGTGGTCACGCCTGAGGTCGCTATGGAAATGGGGGCGATCGGATATGTCTTCGGTTCCCGGCTTCAGCGTGCCTTGCAAATTCCCATCGGCATCATCGACAATTCGCGCGGAGGAGCCTCATTGGAGAGCTTGGTGCCTCGTCATAAGTTCAAGGAGCACCCGATGGCGGCCGAATACCTCGCCTGGGTGGACAAGCGTTACGCTGATTTTGACTGGGAGGAGGCGCTTAAGAAGCCGGACGAGAAATGGAAGAAAACCGTATCCAACCAGCGCAAGAAGGGTGTCGCCGAGCACATGCTGCCGCCCAAGCCGACCCGTGAGACTTTGCGGTCGTGGAACGTTCCCGGGCGTAGTCCGAGTGACGCGGCATCCTGTTACAATGGGATGTTCGGTGTATTCAAGGGCCTGAATATCAAGGGCGTTGCCTTTCACCAAGGCTTCAACAACGCCATGATGAACACCAGTTGCAAGCCCAAGTTCTATCGCGTCTTGATGAAACTTATGGTGGATGGCTGGAGAGAGGATTTCAATGACCCGCAACTGCCCGTGGCTATCATCGGCCTATGTGCCGGAGGCAAGGCTCAAACGCGACTTAATTTCGAAGAACAGGGTTTTTCTTCTGCGGCTTATATTCGCGAATCGCAACGCTTGGGACTCGCGGATGTCAAAGAGCTTGCGAACACGGCCTTCATTCCTTCCTACGACCAGAAGATTCCCCAGTTGCATACCAAGAAAAAGAAGGAACTGGGAATCCGTACCGCCCGGTGGGTCTTGAAGACGGTTTATGGGATGGAGGACATCGTGTGGGACACGGCCAAGCTTCTCTCCGCAGAATCCGAGGATGGAAAGATCCTGCTTACCTTCGACAAGCCCGTCCTGCCCGATGACTTTGGTTCCGAACTCGAAGGGTTTTCCATTGCCGACAAGTCTGGCGTTTACTACCTCGCCCATGCGGCACCTGTTCAGGTCAGGGACAAGAAAGAGCGAAACAAAAAGATCCTGGTTTCCTCCCCCTTGGTCAAAGAGCCGGTTTCCGTCCGATACGCGTGGGCCCGGGCGCCCATGGGCAACCTCAAGGTGGACGGGATTCCCTGGCAGCCCTTGCATAGCTTTCGTACCGATGCCATCGACTTTACTCCCGAGGTGACCCACCAGGACCCCGATGGAAAGGCCAAGAACTCCGAAGCCATCAAGGCTTTGAAAGGCCAAGCGGCCGAGGCCCTGAAGGCTAGAAGCGAACAAGATGGGTAAAAGATGAAAAGTCTGTTTCATACCTGTTCATTCATCTTTTGGTTCGTATTGGCGGACCTTGCTTTTGCCGAAGAGAAGCTGGTCGTTCCCGTTCAGGTGGAAGACCTCATGACTAACTACTGTTTCGATTGTCATGATGAAGGCACGCAGAAAGGAGATATCCGGTTGGATAACCTGTTCGATCTGAATCTTCCCAAGAGGTTGGATCTGCTAAACCGGATGCAGGAGCAGGCCTTCTTCAGGCACATGCCCCCGAAAAAGAAAAAGGCTCAACCAAGCGAAGAGGAGCGCAAGCTTTTGTTGGACTGGATTTCGGGAGCGCTGGGCAAGCACGATGCCTCCACGCTGGAAGGGAAGTTGCGCAAGCCCGAGTACGGAAACTACGTCGATCATGACAAGTTGTTCTCCGGGGAGTTCAAGGACTTGCCGGGTTTTACCTATGATAGGCGCTGGTTGATCAGCGAATACATCTTCAACGACAAGTTCGATCGGATGCTGAAAGGTCAGGCTACGGGATATTATGGGGGCAAAAGAGTACCCGTTTTCGGAAGCAAGCGATTCCACCGGCTCACTCCTACCAATCCCTTTTTGCTGCCCAACCGTTCCGGTGTCCGCTACTACGCCAACACCGACCTGACGGGCGGACATTTGTCGACCATGCTTACCAATACGCAGAAGGCCGCCGAGCTCATGACCGACTACTTGGTTCCGCGTCACAAGAAGAGCAGGCAGCAGTACCTTCCTGCCGTTGTGGAAATCATGGCGCTTGAAGACCAGCATGTCGCCACTTTGCAATCGCGGCGCGAATTCCTCGAAACCAATATCGCTCGGGTTTGCAAAGATCTTTACGGGAATAGGAATGAGTCGTTCCTTCCGAAGTTCGTACCCGTGGCGCTTAACGAAGCCAAAGAACTTGAAGAGGGTGAGACCTACAAGAAGGCTCCCATCCACGTGGCCCAAAATACCCTCAAGAAACTGGGGGGAGAAGACGCCTTGTTTCAGAAACTCTTGAATCCGGAGCTCAAAGACTTGAGCGACTTGGAGATTCGTAACCACTGTGAGCGCCAGTGGTTCTACAATGGTGATCACGAACGCAAAATACAGGGACGCGTCACGATGCTTCGGGACTACTTGCCCGAGGTTCGGGAGCGCCTGGCAAAGAACGGTACGAAAATCAAGTTGCGTATCTACAAACCTCTCGCCGAGGAGGAGATGGAGATTATCCACGCCGCCATCACGAAGTTTCGTAAAAAGGGTGATTTCTACGTTGTCGTAATAGATAAATGCATGACGCAATGGACGGATGATTTCCGCCAGGTTCGGGTCGAAGCGGGCCCGCCATCCGATGAGCTCTTGAGCCAACTGGTGGACCAGCTCTTTCAGCAAATCCTCGAGCGTTCCCCGTCAGCCGACGAACAAGATCAATACCTGACCCTGTCGAAATCCTACGTCGCCAAGCTCGGTAATCTCAAGGCGATCCAGAAGATGATTCAGACCGTCATGCTCTCCAGCGAATTCGTCTACCGTCAGGAGTTTGGTAACGGTGAGCCCGACGAGCATGGCCGCCGGATGCTTTCGCCACGGGATGCTAGCTATGCCATCGCCTACGCCTTGACCGATCAGAGCCCTGACGAGGAGCTCGCCAAAGCGGCCGCAGAGGGACAGCTCAATACACGCGAGGACTACCGTAGGGAAATTACCAGGATGCTCAAAAGGCGGGACCGTCATTATTTGGTTGATCCGATTCTGATCGATAAAAATCACCGTGAGAACGTGACCGACATGCCAATCCGCGAACTCCGCTTTTTCCGGGAGTTCTTCGGCTACCCTAAGGCCATAACCATTTTCAAGGACGAGAAGCGCTTTGGCTTGGACCGTCTGGATTCGGCCACCGCTCGCTTGCTTGGTGAAGCCGATCAACTCGTCGCCTACTTTCTTGAGAAGGACCAAAATGTGTTCGAAGAACTCCTCACTACGGAAAAATTCTACGTCTTTCACGATGGCGACAACGAACGCATGCAAGCCGCCTCCGACCGGATCAAGCGCATCTACGAGTACTTCAAGAATACCGACTGGAAGAATTTCGACCTCGAGGAACTCGGCAAGCACAAGGAGTTCCTTCGTGAGGTAAAAATCCGTTCCATCAACCCGGACAAGCTTGAATCAGGCAACCGCTCGGGCACGGGCTTGCAGTTGTTCAAGAAATCCATGACCAGCATCACCGCCCGACTGGACAAGGGACAGAAGGAAGCGGCCCCTTTCGACATGTACCGTGGATACGGGAGCGATTTCATGCCCGGAGAAAACGTTTCGAGCTTTTTCAATTACCCCTTGATCGACTGGGATTACGAGACCGTTCAACCCGGCAAAGTCCCAAACCGAAAAGGTTTTCTAACCCATCCGGCATGGCTTATCGCGCATGCCCAGAATACCGAAACCGACCCAGTCATCCGGGGTAAGTTCATCCGCGAAAAACTCCTCGCCGGAACTATACCGGACATTCCCATTACAGTGGATGCCGTCATTCCGGAAGACCACCATAAAACATTGCGTGACCGACTGGCAGGGGCGACCGAAACTACCTACTGCTGGAAGTGTCACGATCACATGAACCCTCTTGGTTATCCCTTCGAAGCCTATGACGACTTCGGGCGCTTTCGCAGGGAGGAATCTCTTGAAAGTCCGGAGAATCTCACCAAGAAGAATCCTGACAAGGCTCCCAACCGCAACCACCTTCTTGACTTGAGAGACGTTTACAAAACCCTCCCGGTTGATGCGACTGGATACCTCAAGGGCAGTGGCGACCCAAACCTCGACGGTGAGGTCAAGGATGCCATCGATCTGGCTGAGCGCCTGGGGAAATCGAGACGGGTGCGACAGTCCATCATCCGTCATGCCTTTCGTTATTTCATGGGGCGCAACGAGAGCCTCTCCGATTCGAAGACCCTGATCGATGCCGAGCAAGCCTACCTGGAAAGCGGTGGCAGCTTCGATGCCCTCATCCTTTCCCTTTTAACTTCCGACTCCTTTGTGTATCGTAAGCCAATCAAGGAACAAACTCATGACAACTAGAAGAGACTTTCTCAAATCCTCCGCCTTGGGCACAGGCGCCTTGGCCATGCCTGCCGGTCTGTTCGCAGAACCTAACCTGGCCAACGTTCCCAAGCGTTTTATCTTCATCCGGAAATCGAGTGGTATCAGACCGGATGAAATCGCTTTGCCCGATTTTTCCGACAAGGACAAGGCCCTCGACGAGAAGAAGGAACCCTTGGAAGTCGATCTGGATAAGCATGAACTGCCCAAATGGTTGCGCGGCCTAGATGCCCACAAGGAGCATATGACTATTCTTCAAGGACTATCGGCCAAGATGAGTGAAAACGTTCATTGGTCCTTCTCGTCCGTAATGGGGTGCTTCAAATCAAACCGAAACACCCTCAGCGCGATCAAGCGCGCGACGATCGACTTCGAAATAGCCAAGCTCTTTCCTTCGCCGTTTGGGCACGTCGAGCTATCCTTTGCGGGTGGCCGGACGGGCATTGTCGACGGCTATTCGGCACCAGCGCCGCAAACGCGCAACTATTGCTATGCCGATCCGGATACGGCTCGAAGTGAACTGTTCAAGTCAGTCCTCAATCCCGAAGCAGTCAATTCGGACAATGACATGCTGTCGTTTTTACAGAGCAAAGAAGGCCTTAAGACTAGTGGTGCGCGAGGTAATGAAAGAAAGCGCCAAGAGAAGCATATTCAGTCGATTGAAGCGATTCGCGAACGTAACGAAAAGCTGATCAAGATCTCCGGGTCGCTTGCCAAGCACCTGCCCGAACTTGCTCCGGTACATGCAAACGGCGGTCCGAATGCGAGCACGCCGGAAAAGCAGGCAGCCATGACCAACGTTCTGATCGCAGCCTTGAAAGCCGACCTGACCAATGTGGTGACCTACACCATTGATGACCTCGGTACCCCGATCACCGGGTTGCCCGGGAATGAAACCGATCGCGTCGGTATCCACCCCCTGGGGCATGATGAAGCCTTTGGAGGCGTGCCCGCTTGGAAGACTAGGGAGCAGATCCGGATCAGTCACGTGAACCAGATCAATACGATCATCGAAAGACTCAAGCAGGTCCCCGAGGGCAAAGCCACCATGTTCGACAATACGATGATCATGTATTTCCCGGAGAATGGAGAAACTCACCACGGCGTTGGCTCGGAGGCTCCGTTCCTGATCATGTCCGGCTCCGGTTGCAACCTCGATATGGCGGGTCGTTACGTTCGCTTGCCTTACCTCGGTAACGAGGGCCACAAGACGTTGGGCAACTTGTACACCACCTTGCTCAACGCCCATGGCAATCCGATCAAGCACTACGGGGATTTGGATCTCGAAATGTCCCGCAAGAAGTTTGATCAGTTGGGATCGATCAAGCAATTCATGGCCTAGGGGAGGGGTTGATGAGAAGTCCCTCGATCTTTCTTTTGGCAAGCTGCCTTGGCTTGTCCAGCCTTGCACTCGCCAAGCCTGACGTCCCCATCGTGGATACTACATGTCCATCTCTGGGATCTTAAGCGTCCTGCTGGTCTTGGTTGGATCGCCAAGGATAACCAAACCCTTTACCGAAATTTTCTTCCCCAGCATCATGCCCCGATCGCCCGAGCCAACGGGGTGCGGGCCGTGGTTCTCGTTCAGGCCGGGCAAAGTTTGCCCGATAACCAATGGAACCTCGACCTGACCGCGCACGACAAGGATCTTTACCGCGGACTGGTCGGCAATCTTTCCGAGGTGATCGGCACCGACCGTTTCCAACCCCTCTTCGACAAACTTTGCCAAGACAGCCGTGATGTCGGCTATCGTCTTTCCGGGCGCTACCAGGAAAAGCTCACCGACGCTTTCTTCCGCGATCTCAAGCGCACGGCCAAGAAAGGAAGGACAGTTGATATTCTGTGCGGAAAGTACAGCTTACGGGACGTCGAGGCCATCGCCACCCGTTTGCCTGGACTAAAGATTATCATCGACCACTTTGGAAATGTCCGTTTGGACGGCGAGCCTTTGGGTCCGCAATGGGTCAGGCAGTTCAAGTCCCTCGCCCGAAGAGGCGCTTGGATCGGGGGATGAAAGTTATCCTGTTCGCTCTGTTTGTCGCCCTGCTCATGGGTGGGTGTGTGCGTGACCGATGGGTTGACTATTACGACAACGGGCAGAAGAAGTGGGAACGCTACTACAAGGACACTCAGTTGATCGGGGCTGTTACTTGGTGGTACGAGAGCGGGCAGAAGAAGAAGGAATTGAATCACAAGTACGGCGGCAAGATGCACGGGGTTGCCACTTGGTGGTACGAGAATGGACAGAAGATGCTGGAAAAGAACTACAAGGACGGGAAGTTGGATGTGCTTTTGATTGCGTGGGATGAAAATGGGACGGAAAAGGGTCACAAAAGCTACAAGAACGGCGAACAAGTCTTCGACTAAACCCAAGCATTGACCCTCGCCCAAAGAGGCGGTTGGATCGATGGTGGATCACTTGCCGATATGCTCAAGGTGAAAAGCTTGGCGAAGGACTATAATGGGGAGGGGGCTAGGCCGGAGTGGTGAGGGGATATTAAATCAAATAGATTGGGAAATCTTTACCAAGATAGAGAAATCTCATTTCCTTTTCTTCTTTTATCTACTTTTTTTCATGCTTTTTGATCCTCATATCAATAATTGTTTTATGTTCTTTTAGCGGTTTACCATTAACACTATGCCACTCTTCTTTATGATTAGGGTTGCGAGCATTCCACTCATTGGTGTGTAACCAATTATCTTCATTTAAGAGCGATAGAAAATCATATGCATCTTGAAGAATATTATTTGTTACACACCAGTCAATCTGTTCCCTGAACTGCAACGCCTTCTCTTCATAACCAGAACACCACCAACCACTTAAGATGAAACATTTAGGTGCTTTTTCGCTACTTTGAGATTTATAATTTATATATTGCCAAAAATAGTTCTATATCGGTGGATAGGGACATATATTAATAAGTCGCAAGCAGGGCTGAAATAGACTGGTCCAAAATTTAATTAATTTTGCTTAATGCTGAGAACAACGATTGGTTCTTATTTTTTCTTCAATGCGGTCAATGCTGCGAGCAAAAGGGTAATCCAGGAAAGCATGATTGTCATACCACCTATCGGGGCAAGGTATACAAGTTTGGGGATTTCGAGCGAAATCGAAAGGTAAATACTGAAACTAAATAAAGTCGTGCCTAGAATAAAAAGAGTACCACTCCACTTGAAAGCGGAGATTTCAGAAAGTTTTCCACCATTCGAAAGAACAAGACCAATCGCAGTGATCACAACAGAGTTTACTTGGTTGTAGCGAAGGGCAGTCATTAAATTGCGAAAATGTTCTACAGTCACTTGCTCTTTGAGAACATGCTCGGAATAAGTTCCGAAAGCAACCGCTGCAAATCCCAATAATGCCCCAAATACTAAGATCATTGATTTCTTTCTGATTTTGATATGACTGGATTCATTAATTTAAAAGAAAATATTTCATTGAATGAGAGATTTTAATAGAGTCATAGAATCCATGATAATGATCGAGTAACAAAATTCAATTCACAACAATTACGGATTTATCTATTTTGGCTTTTAAATTAATTAAAGCAATATTTTGAAACACTGAATAACAATTTTGCGAAATAGATTTAATTGAGGAAAGCCAAAATCTGATTTACTGAAAACAGTTCTTTATTAAGGGTTCCCCCATGTTTTTGTAGATTATTTTATACTGATCTCAATTCAGGCTTGTCGGATTTAAAATTCTGTATATTAGATTCGGAAATTTTTTTTTTTAGTTTTCTTCGTCAAACTTTTGTGTTTGGTTTTTCTTTAAATGCTGTTGATTTTTAGGGTCCTCGACCATTTTCAGAAATATTGACTTCCAACTTTTCCAAAACTTGGAGTCCTTCGGCAGTGAGTGCAATCGCAAACCGTTCTCATGTTATTTTAATGGATTCAAGTAAACAATATTGTTTGTCAGTGACCGATGGGAATATGACAGGTTTGCAGGCAATTACGGTTTCATCTCTAACAGATAGTAATTCCACTTACGGTCGGGTATTGAGAAGCATGTTTCAATTGCAGGATTTAAACATAGAAGTTCAGACCAGTGCATCCTTGACCAACACTTACACCATTCGTCCTGAGTTAAAAATTTATTTTGCGATTGATGCCAACTCATCAACTAATGAATCTACTGCCAACAGCACTTTAATTCGCCGAGTAAAAGCAGTTGATTATTCTACAATTACAAATCCTGGTTATTTAGTTTTTACTTTTGATGGAACAGCAACCCAAACTAAGGTCAAGGCGGCAAGTCGCTATTATTATAATTCAAGTTCCAGTACTTTTGTCCAAGATGCTAGTTGGTCTTTGAACCATTGGTTAAAAATAGGTGAAGCTGGCGTACAACTTGTTACTGTCGAGTCCGATGCGAGTACTTTTATGGTAGCGGACGCAACCGAATTGATTGATTTTGCTAATAATCCTGGCGAAGTATTTAACCCGGCGAGCATTAACTGGCAGACTAACTCTTTTGCATCTTGGCCAGTTAATCCCTCCACAAATGAAAGTGATGTGACCGCTCTTAGTATTAGCCAGTTATCCTCTCCTGATGGTTTGGCTTACAAGGATATTGATGAAAATTATAGTTTACAATTTGGTATTAGTGATGAAGCCCGAGCCGTGTCTTCAGCTTACCTTGACCAAATTGAATCAGCGCTGGAGAATGCGAATGAATCTTTACGTTACGATAAATCTTTATATTTGACGGTTCGGGATAACATGTTGTCCCATACATTTGCGGCCGTTGATGAAGAAAATGCTGTTCTTGGCGAGCGAACGGTTCCCTTTGTTTATTTTACCAATGCCAAAGATGACGAAGGGAAGTATCATCCTTTCATGGTAGTGGGTACTCACAACGGTACGGGCGGGCCTAACTTTTTAATCGATGTGGCACGACCTCCAGGGGATGGCTCTGTTGATAGTTATGAAGCACAATCTGTCACTCGTAATGCGGTTCTTTCAAGTAGCCTCTTCAGGATTCCCTTAAAAAATTATGGATTAGTTACCGCGTTAACTGATAATGACCTTTCTGTATTAAATTCATTGGCCAAAGATGCGGGTTCATCATCAAGTTCTTATAATGTTTATAATTACTCTTCTACCTCGTTTAATGGATTAGCCGTGGACGGAGTTAAGATTTATCCGGCGATGAACAATACTTTAGTTTTTGCTCCGATGAATGCTGAAATTACTGCTACCGGGGTGCATGTGGGAAGAGGAATGGGGTTACATTATCACGCGGACGGTCACTCATTCAGCGGTAATGGAATTAACCTTTACAATATTCAGGATTATGAAGGGCACAGCCATCCACCAATTATCGGATTTTCATTGGACGGGTTGGCACTTTATGGAAAGTACGAGACTCTTTATTCAGGCATGGACGGAGCAGCAATTGCTCTTGATGATTTTGGTTCACATAGTCATGGAGACTATGGGCAACATTACCATTCACATGAAAAAAATGTTACTAACGAATGGAATGGTAATTCGTATACATTTATTGAGCATTTTATGCTTGTTGGTGCATACAAGGGTTTGATTAATAATATCCCAGGCTTTCAGGACGGAGGCACCAATCAGTTGAAAGATGCAGAGTTAGGTAAATATGTTGGATTAAGTGGTACTTATGTAACCACATCTTTTGAGATATCTACTCCTGCGGTTACTTATAAAATAAGTGCTACTGCAACATCCGGAGGTACAGTAATGGGAGGTGGTACATTTAATGTCGGGGCAACTGCAACCCTAGAAGCAAATGCGAGCGCAGGTTATGTATTTAGTAATTGGACTGGAGATGTTAATTCTACAGCGAATCCCCTCAGTATTACGATAGATTCAAATCTTAGTCTAGTTGCTAATTTCTCATCTGACTGGGCTAGTGCGAGCGACCTTGGGAGTAATTGGAAAAAAGCAAGTTGGTTTGGTGATTATTACGATAACGGTGATGGTTGGCTCTTTCATAAGAAAATGGGTTGGATTTACCTATCAGTTGTTGAACAATCATCCAACGGGCAAGTAACTTCATCAACTTGGTTTTATCTCAGTAAGATGGAAGGATGGGTTTATACGAACCAATCTGTTTTTCCTTTTATGTACGATTCCGAAACAAGCAAGTGGATCTATGTACTCATGTCTGAATCAAGTTCCGATGTGATTTATCTAAGATATTCGGATACTAATAATTGGATATCATTTTAATAGATTTGATTCTTTTAGTATAGACTATCCAAATTTAGGATCGGGGTAGTCCTGATCATTTTTTATCCATTTCCCGATTCTACACTAAGGGTTTATGCGTGTTGGCAATGTTTTTCATGAATGCCGTTCATCATGACCTTCATTTCGAGGAATTGATCTCGAATTAGAAAAATTTTAAGGTTAAAAGTATTGAGATGAACTATTTGGCATAGTCTATGCAAACTAACCTTTAATTATTACTAATTTTGAAGGGAACATATATGCCAGAAATAAATTCTTATGACAAAGTATCAAGTGATACATTAAAATTAATTGCCAGTCTAACAGTCGGAATGGTTGTTACGATAATTGCTGTCTTTTTACTTGGAGTCTATTCTTTGTAAACTGTATTTAACTTTTTTATCACATCCGAAATTATCACTCTTAGGAAATTTTCATTAAAACATTGTTGCTTTAGGTTAAAACCTTCGCTTGCCAGATGGTTCGGAAAGGTCTAGATATTCCGCACTCATGAGTGCACCATCAATTAGTTCAGATAAGATTCGAAACCTTGCAATTATTGCTCACGTCGACCACGGCAAGACCACCTTGGTGGATCAAATGCTTAGGCAATCAGGCAGCTTCCGAGACAACCAAGTTCTTCAAGACAGAGCAATGGATTCGATGGACCAGGAAAAAGAGCGCGGTATTACGATAAAAGCTAAGAATACATCGGTCGGGTGGAAAGATTATTTAATAAATATTGTTGATACCCCTGGCCATGCTGACTTCGGAGGCGAGGTTGAGCGTGTAATGAAAATGGTGGATGGAGTAATGCTTGTGGTTGATGCCTATGAAGGACCGCAGGCACAGACTCGATTTGTATTACAGAAAGCATTAGCCGCGGGTTTAAACCCAGTGGTCTTTATCAACAAGATTGATCGTCCAAACGCGAGACCTAAGGAAATGCAGGATTTAGTTCTAGAGCTTTTCCTCGAGTTGGAAGCAAGTGATAGTCAATTTAATGCACCTTTTCTTTTTGGAAGTGCAAGGGATGGATTTGCAGTAAAAGACTTGGAGGATGAACAGACAGGCATGACTCCATTGTTTGAAGTAATTGTAGATAAAATTCCCCCACCCACGATTGAAGAGGGCGATACTTTTAAGATGCTTGTTTCTAATGTGGACTGGTCTGATTATGTTGGACGAATTGCGGTGGGAAAAATTCTTTCTGGTCGAACAAAAATTGGAGACACTATCTGGCGTCTTAAAAAAGGGTTTTCTCCTGAGAGGTCAAAAGTATCCAAGATTTTTGAGTATTCCGCACTTGCAACCAATGATGCTGTGGAAGGGGTTGCAGGGAATATTATAGGGTTGTCAGGCTTTGAGGAAATTGACATTGGGGAGACTCTTGCGGGAAGTCAGGATGTTGAGCTTTTACCTTTTGTTGAAATTGATCCTCCCACTGTGATGATGTCCTTTTCTGTAAACGACGGTCCGATGGCAGGTAGGGAAGGGGAGCGAGTGACTTCCCGGGAAATACGGGATCGGTTGTTGAGAGAAGCTCGCACTAATATTTCGATCAAACTGGAGGACATGGATGGCTCATCTGACTTTAAGGTAAATGCGAGGGGAGCAATGCAAGTAGCTGTGGTCGTGGAGGAAATGAGAAGGGAAGGCTTTGAAATCTTGGTTAGCCGACCCACAGTGATTAAAAAATTAATTGATGGTCGCTCCCACGAACCCTTTGAGACTGTTTATCTTGAAGTTCCTGATGATGCGGTTGGAGGTTGCATGCAGTCACTTGCCAACCGTAAGGGACAGATTGAATCAATGACCGCCAATAAAGGTAGGACTACCTTGCAAGCTACTATCCCGACTAGAGGATTAATAGGATTTGAATTTGAACTTTTAAATTTAACGAGTGGCGAAGGAATTATGTCTCATTTATTTAAGGAGTATCGTCCAGACTCAGGGGATATTCGAACTCGTCGAACGGGCACTTTGGTTTCTATGGAGAAAGGCGAATCTAACACCTACGCTCTGCGAAATATTGAAACAAGAGGAAGATTATTTGTGGGCGCGGGCGAAGAGGTTTATGAAGGTATGATTGTGGGAGAAAATCCTCGAATTGATGACCTGCCTGTTAATCCGACCAAGGCCAAGCATGTGACCAATCACCGAGCCGCAGGAAGCGATAGGACCGAGGCTCTAACTCCGGCGATAAAGTTTTCCTTGGAACGTGCGATTGAATATATTGCTCAGGATGAACTAGTCGAGGTAACGCCTCAAAATATTCGACTTCGTAAAAGAATTCTCGATTCCAATCTTCGTAAGCGAGAGTCCAAGAAAACAAGTTCTTAAAGGCTGCTTGGCCTACGTTCCAAGCTGGATTAGAATTGTGGGATGAAATTAGTATCTTACCTTTTACTTTTTTCGTTTATTTATGGGGTTATTGGTTGTGGTGCAGGAAGTATTTACAATCGATCCTATTACTCTGAAACTGCTTTAGAGAAAGATTTATACCGAGTTACTTTTCAGGGTGGCACTGCTCCGATGACGGGTGATTTATGTCTTTTGCGGTGTGCGGAAGTAACCTTATCACAAGGTAATAAATTTTTCCAAGTAGTTGACTCAGAATCGGGGAATTCATTTCGAAGTTTTCCTTCCAGTTATCCTTTTGACCGTCATCAAATTCATGAAGGCCCTTTCGTGGATGATCTTGCTTTTGTGACTAAGACGATTCGTATCACTTCGAAAGAACCAATTTCTGGATTCGCCTACGACGCACAGGCTATTGCCAGTTCCCTTAGGCGAAAGTATAACTTAATCAAGAATCAATAGCATTGATTTTTGGGAAATTCTCACATCCTTTATTGACCCTTTAGGATAAAGTCTATGTTGTATTGAAATTATGGCCAACCCAACAGAAATTCGCATCCCTGATTTTTTTCGTAGTGGAATAATCATCTGGGTCGTTATAATCATTGGGGTGCTTGTCGCTTTGCTTACCTCGATTTATACAGTTCCAGCAGAGTCGCAAGGAGTCGTTTTGCGATTTGGTAAGTATTTAAAAACGGTGGAACCAGGACTTAGCTTCAAATTACCTTTCGGTTTAGAAAGGGTTTATGTATTACCAGTACGCCGCCAGTTAAAACAAGAATATGGTTTTAGTACTCCGGGCGGTACTAATCCTACCCAGTTTGCGGATCGTCGTGCCCGCGATATTGAAAAAAGTATGATGACGGGCGATTTAAATGCCGCTGTAGTTGAATGGATTGTCCAATATCGGATCAATGACCCAAGCCTTTATTTATTTAAAGTCCTCGATCCAGAGGGAACTCTTCGCCATATTTCTGAATCGGTTATGCGCACAGTGGTAGGGGACCGAACAGTGGATGAAGTGATTACCATTGGCCGGCAAGAGATTGAAGAAGAAGCACGGGAACGACTTGCGAAATTAGTAGAAAAGTATGAACTAGGAATTAGTATTGATCAAATACAGCTCCAAAATGTGAATCCACCTCCGCCCGTTCAGGCATCTTTTAACGAGGTGAATCAAGCACAACAAGAACGCGAGCGCATGATTAACGAAGCCAATGGCGAATATAATAAAGAAATTCCCCGTTCTCGTGGAGTAGCCGATCAAAAAATACAGGCAGCGGAAGGTTATGCATTGAAACGGGTAAATGAGGCAATGGGGGATGTGGCCCGATTTAATTATCGTTTTGAAGAATACCAAAAAGCTCCTGAAGTTACTCGTACCAGACTTTATTTGGAAACGATGAAGGAGGTAATTCCTCAAATGGGAAAGAAAATAATTTTAGATGAAGATGCGTCCCAAGTTTTACCATTTCTTCAATTGGAAACCGGTTCAAAAGGAGGACTTTAAATATGAAATATCAACTAGCTCTTATTCCAATATTTCTCATTTTATGGGCAGCTTATGTTTGTTCCTATGTAGTCGAAGAAACTGATCAAGTCATTATTACTCAATTTGGAAAACCAATAGGTGAACCACAGACAGAAGCAGGTTTACACTTCAAATTGCCATTCATTCAAGAAATTAACCGAATTGAAAAGCGTTTTTTGCCGTGGGATGGTCCTTCCAATGAAATGTCCACCAAGGATAAAACGTATCTCATTATCGACACATTTGCTCGTTGGAGAATTAATGATCCAATGCAATATTTTCTTCGCTTGCGCGATGAACGGAGTGCACTTTCTCGATTGGATGATATTCTCGGAAGTGAAATCAGAAATGCAGTGGCAAAGCATGAGTTAATTGAGATTGTTCGTACCGATAAAGATCGTAAGGCTAAAATTGATGAGTCTTTAGTCCAAGGGATTGGCAAAGTAGGCGTTCTTTACCCGATCAAAATAGGTCGTGAATTAGTGGAGCAACAAATTTTAGAAAAAGCGGCTGCGAAACTCGATGGCTTTGGGATTGAATTATTAGATGTCCGATTCAAGAGAATAAACTATAACGAAACCGTAAGGCGTCGGATTTACGAGCGCATGGTGAGTGAGAGAAACCAAATTGCAGATCGGTTTCGATCTGAAGGGGCAGGAGAAGCAGCTAAAATCATGGGTAAGAAAGAGAAAGATCTTTCTGAAATTGAGTCTGAGGCATATAGAAGCGTAGAGCAAATTTATGGTGAGGCGGATGCGAATGCATCAGCAATTTACGCAGAATCTTACAATAAAAGTCCAGAAGCGGTTGAATTTTATAGTTTCATTAAAACCTTAGATACTTACAAAGAAGTTTTAAATTCGGATATTTCTTTATTTATTACTACAAAAAACCCACTCTTTAAACTTTTTAAAAGATTAGATGGTGGTGTTAAGGTTGGAAAATAATCTAGATTAATTTCTTTTCCCTTTGGGGGAATACAACTTGGCTAGTTTTGAGAGAAACAGTGGTAAGAATTAACAGCTTACATATCCTATTTTTTATATGTTTTTTTTCTTACCTTCTACCTTGACTGAAACTCAAAAGTTTTTCTTTTGATTAGTGGGTAGTACTAATTCTAATTTAAAAAGTTAATCATGGCATGGTATGTAATGAAAATTGCGGTTACCGCAATTATAGTAGTGATAGTTTCAGAGACTTCTAAAAGGCTTCCGTTGTTAGGTAGTTTAATTGCGTCTCTACCTCTTATTTCAGTGTTAGGAATGATTTGGATTTTCAACGAGACTAAGGATGTTCAAAGGCTAATAACTCATGCCGAAGGGACTTTTTGGTATGTTCTACCATCCTTACCTATGTTTTTATTAATGCCTTGGATGATGAGAAAGGGAGTTTCCTTCTATTTATCTTTAGGCACAGGGATTATTGTAACTGTGCTTCTATATGTAATTATGACCAAGGTACTCGCACGCTTTGGGATGAATTTATAGGTTTTTAATCGAACCACTCATCTTCTAAATCAAATGCGGGCACTGGTACATTGATCAATGTTAAATCGCCTACGGCTCGGTGCCTACAACCGGGTTTAATCATAACCGAAATTCCTGGTTTTAGATCAACTTGCTCATCATCTAATTCGAGAATGCCTTCTCCTTTAAGCACATAGTAAATTTCAGTCATTTTTTTATGGTAATGCGTACGGCTACTCTTACAAATTTTTACTATATGGAAAGAAGCTGTCCCGTCAGGTTCTTGAACAAATGCACGTTGAGTTAGACCGCATGGGCATGCTTCTCGAGGGATGGTTGAAAAATCTGCAACTTTATAGTTCTTTTCATCGTTCATATATTTTGTTTACTATTAATGGAAATGAAAAGGCAAATGGAATTACAATAAAAAATAGATATTATGAATAAATTACTACTTGCTTTGTTATGGACCTTTAGCGTCACAATGGCTTATTGGTTTGGTATTAGCCAAAAGCTCGAAAGCCAAGAAGAGCTGTCGGGTATTTCTTCTAAATCAAGAACGATTTTAACAAAGATTAACATTACTCCAGATGTTAAAAATAAAGTTATAGAAAATAAAAGTGAAGAATTACAACCCAAAGAAGTAGAGTTGGATACTAAGAAAGAAGCGGTTTACCAAAAGTCAGTTTTTGAAAGAATGAGTTCGAGTAATCCAATAATTCGAATGCAAGCTTTTGCCGAAGTATTACAAAACCCTACTGAGGAGAACATCGTCCGAGCTATCGAAGCGTACGAATTATTGGCAGAAGGACCGAGTCGATTTAGTGAACTTCGACTTCTGACATTTAGCTGGGCCCAAGTGGATCCTCAAGGAGCATTGGAATGGATTGGGGGGTTAGATGGTTTTGAACAGCGTATTGGGACGGGTTCGATTATGGATTCGTGGGCCAGAAAAAACTCAGACGATGCAATTGCCTGGGCAAAGGAAAATTTTAAAGGGCAAGAGGGTAGTGAGAATCCCTACTTTATGGGGATTATAAGTGGAATGTCTGAAAATAATTTTGTTGGGGCTACTGAATTAATGACAGAAATGCCATTTGGACGAGGTCGGGGGCGTGCTGCTTCAATTCTTTTTGAACAAACTTGGAAGAAGGGTGAGGATAGTGCCATGCAGTGGGCCGAAAATCTCCCCAAAGGCTCTTTGCAGAATTATGCATTTGGTGAAATTGCGGAAAAGATTGCCCGCGATGATTTGGGGCGTGCTGTCGAATGGGTAGACAGTATGGATGAGTCCGAAGTAAAAACTAAGGTCAGTGAAGATGTAGCTGAAAGATGGGCTCGGGAAAACCCTGTGGAAGCAGCTCAATGGGTGGCGAATATGCCTGAGGGTGAATCTCGTTCTGAGAGCATGGAAGAAGTGGTAAGCCAGTGGGCCCGTAAGGACCCGACTGCTACCGCCGAGTGGCTCAATCAATTTCCCTCAGGTGAGTTGATGGATGAACCGATACAACGTTTTGTTCGAGAAGTGGTTCGTAAGGATCCAGAGATCGCCATGACTTGGGCTCAGGCAATCGTAGATGAAGAACGCAAGGAAAGAACAATTACTGAAGTTAAAAGAGTGGCTGAACGGATTGCTCAGCAGGCAGAAGCTCAAGCAAAGGGAGAATCGTCTCAAAACCCAAATATTAATAGTGGTGGAGGTTCTCGAAGGGGGCCATCGGGTAGTAGCCCTCAATAGAATTTCTCGATTCAAACTTTGGTTCATAATTGACATTAGGCAGAGTGAGTTGCAAAAAATTGTTTATTATCTTTAAAGCCCCGTTTCCTTGCCTTTTCATCCTTAGCAGCATTCTTTGTAATATACAGGAAGGTCTTTGTGCAGAGATTGACTTTAATCGGGATATACGGCCGATTCTTTCTCAAAATTGCATTTCCTGTCACGGTCTTGACCAACCTAAAAGCAATTTAAGATTGGATTTTGCAGAGTTTGCATATATCGGAGGTAAATCTGGAATACCCGCAATTGTCCCTGGGCATCCTGAAGAGAGTGAGTTATTAGTTCGAGTGCGTAAGCATGGAGAAGGCCACATGCCAAAGAAGGGGGATTCTCTCAATACTGGTCAAATATCTTTGCTCGAAAAATGGATTAAATCGGGTGGGTCTTACGCCACTCATTGGGCTTATGTACTCCCCGAAAGATCAGATTCAAAGGCTCTTACAAATCATCCTTTTATTCAAAACCCTATTGATTCTTTTGTCATTAAGGCCCTAAAAGAACGGGATTGGAAACCTAGTCCATCTCTATCGAATGAAAAGTGGCTTCGTCGGGTAAGCCTTGGCTTGATCGGGTTACCCCCAACGCTTACTGAGATAGAAGATTTCTTAAGCGACACCTCTCGGCGCTCTCGAGAAAAAGTAGTGGATCGTCTGCTTGCTTCTCCCCGCTATGGCGAGCATTGGGCAAGACAATGGTTAGACCTTGCCCGTTATGCGGATTCGAATGGTTTTCAGGCAGATCAATTGCGGGACAGTTGGGCATTTCGGGACTGGGTGATCGAGGCCATGAATTCGGATATGCCCTTTAATCAATTTACTATCGAACAAATTGCGGGTGATCTTTTACCTAAGCCAACGCTTTCTCAAAAGATCGCCACTGGATTCCATCGCACCCCTACCTGTAATGTCGAGGCCGGCGTTCATCCTGAGGAAAATCGAGTGAATCAAGTATTCGACCGAGTCAATACGACTGGTCTCACTTGGTTGGGGACTACCCTGGAGTGTGCTCAGTGTCATAGTCATAAATACGATCCGATCTCCCAGGAAGAATATTATCAAATTTTTTCTTTTTTTAACAATACACCACTTGAAGTAGAGAACAAGAGTGGGAACGGCGTATCCTTCAATTTTTGGGGACCTAAGATGTCCCTTCCTCTTTCCTCCGAGAAAAAAAAGG
>Ga0209711_10000679_pt1 | contig 34623 bp, 36 predicted proteins | sample ArcticOcean_MG_C_7_FD_187441 | JGI IMG/M metagenome (GOLD analysis project Ga0209711, IMG submission 187441) | Marine microbial communities from western Arctic Ocean - ArcticOcean_MG_CB11_88 (SPAdes) (version 2) | ecosystem: Environmental > Aquatic > Marine > Oceanic | place: Arctic Ocean...
GCCTCTAAAAGAGTATCGGTCCATGCTTCCCAATCTTCTCCACCCATAACTTTTTCTGTTTGAAAAATCTCATCCTCATTTGCGGGATCAATGGTAATCTCTTTCACCAATTTTCGATCGGTATCCAAAGTTTTATTTTTATAAATTGCACCAATTGGCTTCAAGCAGGCACGGTAATTCTTACCATCGATCGGATCGGTCCGACGTGGCGATGCAAGGCTGTAGATAACCAAGTCAAAAGTACCTCCAAATTCCTTCGCTTTTGCAATTACTGTTTCTTTAATCTCATTTGAGAATGCATCCCCATTGATATCCTCGGCTTTTAAACCTGCCTCCCGAGCTAGTTTACAAAATGCTTCCGAGTTGTAATGTCCTGCACTCGCTGTTCGTTCATCTGTAGGGGGTCTTTCAAAATAAACTCCGAGCGTGTCTGCTCCACAGGAGAACGCAGCAGAAATGCGCGAAGATAATCCATAACCCGTGGAGGATCCAATTACTAAAACTCGTTTAGGCTTATTCTCTTCGAGAACTTGCTGGTTCTTTGCGTATGCGGCTTGCTCGCGAATATTTTCTAGGCAACCAATGGGATGAGAGGTAATGCAGACAAAGCCTTTAATTCTGGGTTTTATGATCATCGATATAAAAGTAAAGTTCGTTTAAAAAAATGTGCTATATTAAAAGGGAGTATTTACATACCATTGTTTGATCGATAGTAGAAGATCAATATTTCCCATTCATGGCCTACAAAAATTCTAATTACAAAAAACTTACCTCTTTCAACGAAAGAAGACTGCTTTCAGAATTCCTTGAGTTACCCTTAGGGGAAGACTTGTCGAAACATCGTGAGCCCTTGAGCATGAAAGAATTAGTTGAAAAAACCTGGTCTAATTGGGGACTTGGGGAAGAAAGAACTCCCGAACAATCAATTTCTGAAAATTGGCATAAAATTGTGGGGAAAAAATTATCGATGAAATGTGCACCCGAAAGTTTAAATACCAAAAATGGTATTCTTTACATCAAGACATCGGGAGGTCCAGTAAAACAAGAGTTGTCATTTTCAAAAAAACAACTCCTTATCAGAATAAGAAAAATAGAAGGTTGTTCATCTGTGACCGATTTAAAGTTTAGCTAACTATTTTATCAAACTTCTTGAAGGTATTCTTTCACTTCATAATTTTTTGAGACCCTGATAAAAAAGATTGCCGCAATAAAAACTAAGATTGTCCAAAACCAAAACTCGGAAGCACCTGGTAGTTTAGAGGACCCGTCCTCGTTGATAATAAAAAATTTCACTGCCGATGTGAAATAATTCCCCAACGATACAGTAAGCAAAAAAATTGCCATCACAAATGATTTCATTTCTTTGGGTGCTTGGGTGTAGGCAAATTCTAGGCAAGTAATTGATACAAGGACCTCGGATACAGTCAAAAGAAGGCATGCTAAAATTTGCCAACCCATATTCGGGGAATCACCTAGATCAATTCTTTCCTGTAAAATCGACACTAGTGTAAAGGAAAAACCCATTATCCATAAGCCAAATCCGATTTTCCGAAGAGGAGTGACCTTTACAAACTTAGATGCAAATGGATAGATTAGATAAGAAAATATTGGGATTAAAAGTAAAATGAATAAGGGGTTCCAAATTGCAGATACTTGAGCTGCAAGCATTTCACTGCCCCCGATCAAAGGAACCCATTGAGGTAATACTCGATCTAGACTGCGAGCTTGTATTTGCCAAAGGGTTCCAATTTGATCAAAAAGTGCCCAAAAAACGACCACAAATGCAAAAATTGAACATAATCGAAGAATCGCGCGCAAATTCTCTCCAGAAAAAGTTTCTTTAAAATAAATTGTTCCACGAGGAGGAATATGAGCAAACTGTTTTCTGCCTAACCAGAAAATGAGAGTGGCCATTGCCATTAAGACACCCGGTAAACCGAAAGCGTAATGGGGGCCAAAAATAGGTTCATGTAATGATTTCTCACCTACCCAAGATTCCACAAAAGGATAAACTCGTTCGCCTAGAGTCCCCACTTGTCTAGTAGTCTGAAGAAGGAATGGAGTAAGAAGTCCAGATAGAAATGCTCCGGTGTTTATTGAAAAGTAAAACCATCCAAAAACTTTTGTAAGCAAGTGATTATTGAGTTTGTTAAATTGATCGCCCACATGAGAGGACACGCAGGGTTTGATCCCTCCCGACCCCACTGCAATTAAAATAAGCCCTACACATAACCAACCTCTAGTGTCTCCGACCATTCCCATCAAGGCGAGGCAACCATGCCCTAAACAATAAAACAGAGACAGAGATAAAATAGTACGATATTTCCCCCAATACGCATCGGCCAAAATACCCCCGATTAATGGGAAGAAATAAGCAGACCCAACAAATAAGTGAACCCATGCTTCCGCTTCCTTTTCATTAAAAACCTTAGACTCACCGTTTGGTTGAACTAAGTAGATAGTCATGTAAGCTAACAAAACACTCCTCATTCCATAAAAGGAAAACCTTTCCGCTGCTTCGTTTCCAATTATAAATCCAATACCGGTAGGAAGACTGGAGGTCTTTTGGGGTGCTATGCGATAATCGCTCATAAACTAATTCTGCTGAATGCGATCGTGATGCTTTCTTCTTTTCGCTTCTTCTTCAAGATCATTCATAAGTTTATCTTTTTCTGATTCAGTAACAAAACTTTCTTCACAGGTTTCTTTTAAAGGTTTCTTTTGCGTTGTGAAATACAATACAAATAAATTGATAATCGCACCCAACAAGCAAAGAAGGAACAACCATGGATTATAAATCGCATCAATGATTTTCTGACATATTGCCAATGCAGAAAATAAAGAAAAGTTAATCGTAAAAAGGAATTTCAATCGATTCGAATTTTGTTGGAGTATGGTCATCTATGGATATTATAAATTTTTAGAGTTAACTTTCTAATTTACTGACATAAAACCTTGCCAAGATCACGACTTTTTCGTGAAATTTATAAATGCGTCTTTTTAAAACACTTTTACTTTCAAGCATTCTGTTTTTTCAATCCTGTGAAATTTTAGAAAAAAGTTCAGAAACTGATGAAAACAATCAATCTAAGACAGAGGAAACCAAAGATGACGGCAAATTGGTAGAAACTAAGCCCGTTCAACCAAAAAATAAGAAACTCCCTGAACCACCCAAGCTAGAACCAATAGTCGAAAAAAAGAAACCAAAAAAACTATTGAAGGATAAACCACCTTCAAAACCAGAAAAAGCTGCATTTACCCCTGAGTTACTTGCTGCAGTTAAGAATTGGAATGCAATCCCGAAGTCAGTTTTTCCTTTGAATTCGGTTACTATTAAGAAAGACTTGAAATTTACAGCCTACTCCCAAACTGGACAAGCGATTGGCTCTTCACAATTACCTGCGGGCAAAGAAGTTATTGCCTTGGGACATAAAGGTGACCTTCTCACTGTGTCTCCTTCAAAAAGAGGTACGATGAGAGCAACAATTGCGATGAATCAAACAGATTTTAAAGAAGGTGTAGCTTATTTATTTGAATTAAGGAAAAGGCAAAGAATTGCTTACGCTGATAAAAAGTCACAAGAATCCAAAAATGTAGTATCCCGAACTATAGATTCTTCAAAACTGAAAAGTAAACCCAGTTCTAAATCTAAACAAAACACTCCTCTTTTCGATGACCTGCCAACTCCTGGTGATTATGGACATGGTAAATTTTGTATTTGCTCAGATTGCCGTACTAAAAGACTCGCACAAACTGGATCAATAAAATAAATATTCATCATGGCCATTGGATCAAAGAAAAAGAAAAAATTAATTGAAATTGGAGATTTTGTAAAGGAGACCGTATCTACAAAATCAAAAAAACGCTGCGGTGAAGTTTTGATGATCCTACAAGATAATCCTGGGGATCCAACTATGGAGTGTGTCGAGGTTCACCCAGATGAACTGACTCCATTAGTCAAAGGTTCCGATGGAATGAAAACTTTCAAAACCAAAAGATCTAAACTAAAACACTATACCCCTATCAAAAAGCTTTTTTCAAAAAAAGTTTTTGAAAAAGGTGATGTAATTCGACATAAAAGAGGTGGAACTATTCGATACGGCCGAATCGTTTGCTTCGTTCATCCTGATGGATTGTACTCCACTTCCCACGAAGAAGGATATAATGGGAAAGATCTACTTGAATGTGTAGAAATTGAGAAAAAACCTGGGCTTCTTCAAAAAATTGGACCTGATGGTGAACCGAAGCGTTTTGAAGCACAGGGCAAAGACTGTAAAATAATGAAAGTTATTACCGTTGATTCGAAGGGTGAAGAGACAACAATGCACAAATTAGACATTCCTGACGAAGAAGAATCATAAACTGACGTCACTTCTTAAAATAAGTGTCTAAATCATACTTTCGAATTCTTACCGTCTTACTCTTTTTTAATTTGTAAGCACGAAGTAAAAGTCTGTCTCTAGTTCCATCTTCGGTTTCAAAGGAAAAAGCAATCTCATCCCGACTCCATCGTGCAAAACACCATCTTGTATGATAACCCTGCATTAAATATGACACTGCTTCTGCTCGATTGAGAAAGTATTCACCTTCTATTTTGAGGACCATACATTTATGGATACTTTAAATCAAAAAAACACCAACTAAAGTTATGGTTTAATTTGAAAATTGTTAACTCTCAGGAGTCGTAATCTCCTTTTCTGATCTTTTGGCAAGTTGCAGGGGAAACACCAGATTCAGATGAAGCCATTTGTAGTGTTAGGCCTTCTTTAAGTAATTCCTTGACTCGTTGAATTACTTCAGGAGTGACCTTTGAGCGCTTACCTTTAATTCCAAATCTTTCGTAAAAACTAGCCTTGGCGATTGGGGGTAAACCATGAACATAACATTCCAAGTAATCTACTACTCCTCGAAAAACTTTTCGACCATCACCCCTTTTATGTCGAGCATGATCATTTTTAATCATATCATAAAATTTACTTAGATCTTCTTTATCTAACTGTTTAGAAGAAATTTTCTTTTCTATCTTACGCTTTAGAACCTGTAACTCTTTTATGCTGGCATTCTCGTCTATATTCATAGTAGTAAAATTATTATTAATACTCATTAATAATTAATATCAATAAAAAAATTGTATAAATAAAATTATTTTAAAGAATAAGAGAACGATCTAAACTTCGATATTGAATTGCTTCTAGCAAATGATTCATCTCAATATTTTCTGAGTCTGCAAGGTCTGCAATAGTTCTAGAAACTTTAAGGATTTTGTCATAAGCCCTCGCAGATAAAGAAAGTTCATTCATTGCACGCTTCAAAATAGCGGCTTCTTTTGTTCCAATCTTGCAGTACTTAACCAGCATTTTATTTGTTATATTCGCATTACTTAAAAGTTTATTCTCTTGATATCTTTTTGCCTGAATAGCTCGACACTTTTGAATTCGATTCCTTATATCATAAGACGATTCACCTAGCCGATTATCTTGTAAATCATCTACTCTAACTGCAGGGGCTTCCACATGGATATCAATCCGGTCAAGTAATGGACCACTAACGCGAGAACGATAGCGCTGAATCTGAGGCATTGAACATCGACAATCATTGGTAATATCCCCCAAATACCCACAAGGACAGGGATTCATTGCAGCAACAAGCATAAATCTACTTGGTAGAGTAATTTTACCAGCACTTCTTGATATGGTGACCTCTCCATCCTCCAAAGGTTGTCTCATTACCTCAAGTGCCGATCTTTTAAACTCGGGTAATTCGTCAAGGAAAAGGACGCCATTATGAGCGAGCGAAATCTCGCCGGGGCCTGGTATTGTACCTCCACCCAGCAACCCGACATCACTTATCGTATGATGAGGAGAACGAACTGGTCGACGAAAAAACTTTTTTTCATTTAAAACAGAGTTTCCAGCCGCCGAATGAATATTGAGAATCTCTAAAAACTCATCCATACTAGGTTCTGGAAGAATCGATGGGATACGTTTTGCGATCATGGATTTACCTGATCCTGGAGGACCTAGCATTAGTAAGTTATGGCCTCCCGCCACAGCTATTTCGACCGCTCTACGCACATTGGCCTGTCCCTTAACCTCAGAGAAATCAACCTCTTCTAAATGATCAACCGCTTCTCTATATTGATACTTTTCACCATCAATCGGCACGCGAGAATGCTCTCCATTGAAAAATGCGACCGCTTCTGCTAATGAACCGATAGAAAAAACATCAATTCCCTGAAGAAGACTAGCTTCCTGGGCTGATGCAGAAGGAAGAAGAACACCTTTCTTTCCTTGTTTTTGAGCAAGCATCGCCATAGATAAACCTCCCTTAATTGGCCGAGTTTCCCCTGAAAGAGCCAATTCGCCTGCAATTAAAAAATCCTTGAGAGAATCTTCAGGTAATTGTCCAGTCGCTGCTAATAAACATAGAGCAATGGGAAGGTCGAAAGCCACCCCTTCTTTTCTTAAATCTCCGGGAGCCAAATTTATAGTCACTCTTGTTCTTGGCCGAGAATAGCCTGAATTGGCTAAACTTGATAAAATCCTATCAAGTGATTCCTTCACTGCAGTATCAGGTAGACCAACTAAAACACAACGAGGTTCGCCTTTCTCTCCTCCATTTGCCTCCACTGTTACTGGAACGGCAACAACACCCTGAAGAGTCGCGGAATCTGTAATTGCTAACATATTTAAATAATTTTAGATGAAATGAGTGATAGAAATTACTTAACGATTACGTATTAATTTACTAATCTCTCTAAAGTTTGGATGTTCGGCAGATCCCATATATCCATAAAGAAAACTTTCCAAGGGAAGAATATGACATCCTGCATTTTGAAGTTTGGATAAAACAATAGATTCATCATCAGTTCTTCTTGCCCCAATACAATCAGATAAAACGGTGACTTCGAGCCCCGATTTGAGGGCATCAATCGCACTCAAATATATACAAATTGGCGTTTCAATACCTGAAAGAATTAAATGAGAAACTTTATTTTTAAATAAATAGTTTTGAATGTCCTCACAGCCAAAAATAGAAAAACAACTTTTATCAATTCGAATGATATCGGAAGGTAGCAACAAAGAACTAGAAGTAGTACCTAGTTTGTGTGGAACTTGTTCCGTTAAAAGTAAAGGTAAATTAAATACCTCCGATGATTGAATAAGAATATTCAAGGCATTTATTAACAGATCTTTTTTCTTAATCCCTTTGATCAAAGATTCTTGTACATCAATTAAAAATACTGTGAGATTTCCAGTATTTGAAATTGGATTCTTTTTCATTTCCTCGATTTTCATTTGAAATTAGATTTTTTAATGCTTCTTTGTTTACACAAAACCATGTATTCTAATTTCACAATAGAAATTTATCTATAACCAACTTCCGATTACATTTAAATTGAGCATCCCAATATTCAAATCAATTCATCTAAATCGAAGGCACGCTCTCGCATTCTTAGCCTTATCTTTTTTTCCTTCTTGCCGGAAATTTAGATCCGATCCGAAAAAAATAACCATGAGGCCAAGAGTGTTCATGGAGGATTCGGCACCCATTCCTATATTAGATGAGTATGATTTTAGTAGCGTGCAGATAGGTTCTGTGGATAATATACTTTCAGATAATCCGAAAGACCGAAGGTTTGCCTTATGGTTTAGTTTAGATCGGAGAAGTGCAAATACTCTTCAGAGAGAAACTATTAGAAATATTGGTAAAAAACTGCACCTAGTCATTGGCGGTCAAATTGTTGGTGTTCATCCGATCGAGCAGGGAATTACAAATGGAATTCTTCCTTTTGTCCTGTATTCAATTGTCACCGAACAAAATGCCATAATGCTCTATCAAGAGTTAAGCGTTTCTTTAGTCCATATAAGAGCTGAGTTTCAAGAAAAGAAAGGCTAACACGCCAGAAGTTAGAAAGTATGAATTATCTTTTTATAAATTTCGCCCTCTCATTATTTATTGCGAGTCAAGTTTTTGCACAGGTTTCTCCGCAATTTAGATTATCTTGGCCAACTCCTAACCCAGCTTTTGCAAGAGGCTTAGGGTATTCTACTTTTCTTCAAAAAACAGGCCCCGATAAACCAATTACCTCAGGTTCTTTTGGATGCGTCAGAAATAACGGATACAAATTCCACGAAGGCCTAGACTTGTACCCAGTTCAGAGAGATAAAAAAGGGCGAGCAGATGACTCAATTTTTTCGGCGATGGATGGAATTGTAAGTCACCTAAACTCGACTGCTTCTTACAGTGCATATGGTAAGTATATTGTGCTAGAACACTCAAAATTGAATCCTCCACTATATTCTTTGTATGCACATTTAGACACGATCAACCCAAATTTAAAAATAGGGAGTGAAGTGTCAATCGCCCAAGTTTTAGGAAAAATGGGAAACTCGTCCTCAGGTTATCGTATTCCATTAGAAAGATCTCATCTTCATTTCGAAATTGGTCTCAGACTCTCCAATCAATTTCAAAGTTGGTATAACAAAAAGAAATTTAAATCTAAAAATAGACATGGTAATTTCAGTGGATTTAATTTGGTGGGTTTAGATCCTTTACTTTTTTATTCAATGTATAAGAAAAAATCTTTTGGCACCCCATTAGAATTTTTAAAATCTCTTCCCGCCTCTGTAATTGTTCGAGTAAAGACAAATAAAACTCCAGATTTTGTTTCACGCTACCCTTCTTTATCAACTGGGAAAAAATCTGCAGTTTCAAATGGTTGGGATGTTACTTTTGGACCTTACGGGATCCCTCTTCAGATCAAACCAGTAGAAAAAACTATTTCCTCAAATGAAAAACAAATTAAAATTCTTGAGTTTATCTCGGATCCGCAAAAAAAGCCCTGCCGCAAGCTTACTGTTCAAAAAGGAACCCAATTTTACCCGACCGAGCAACTGAAAACATACTTAGAGTTACTATTCGCAATTTAAGCACAATTGAAAATTGCTTGCTTCATTACTTCCCATGGATTCGGGCACGCAACTCGGACGCTTGCCATTCTTAGAAAACTTGCTCAAAAATACAACTTAGATATTTCAATTTTCAGTACTCTACCCGATTGGTTTTTCACCGAAAATCTTTCTGGTATTTCATACAAAACTTACCAGCTTAAAACAGATGTTGGTCTCGTTCAAAAGTCTCCTTTTAAGCACGATCTTAATTTAACCCTTGATGAGTTGAATTTATTCCTTCAATTCAAAAATGAAAAACAAATTCTTGAACTTTTAGAAAAGAAGAATTTAGATTTTATTTTTTGTGATATTTCGCCCATTGGTCTTCACTTCGCTCAAAAATTAGGGATCCCGTCCTGCCTCCTAGAAAATTTCACTTGGGACTGGATTTACGAAGAATATTTATCTGAGAGAAGCGATTTTCAAAAACCAATAGAAAAACTAAAAGATATTTTCAGTAGTGCAAATTTGCACATCCAAACAACACCAATTTGCAATTACTTAAGCGATGCAAATCATATCAATCCAATTTTTAGACCCTCTAAAAATGACGGAGGCGACCTAAAAAAGAAACTGGAGATAGATCATCAAAAACCGATCATCCTAGTAACAACTGGAGGGATTTCTCAAAAGTATCCATTCATCGAAAAAATTAAAAAAGACTCAAAGCATTTTTATATTTTAACCGGATCTTATTCTCAGTTTGAAAAAGGGAAAAATTTTTGCTTACTACCTCATCAAAGCGGTTTTTATTTTCCTGATTTAATTAAAACCGCTGACGGAGTAGTTGGCAAAGTAGGATATGGGACAGTTGCCGAAGTATGGGCATCACAAAAACCATTTATGTCAATTTTCAGAAAAGATTTTAGAGAATCTCAACCAATACGAAAATTTATTGATGAAAATATTCCTGGATTTGAAGTGAGTCATCAAATATTCAACGATGGCGAATGGATTAATGATATTGATCGTTTTTTAAATATAAAAGAAAAGAAAAATGGCATCCCTGTGACCAACGGAAGTGATCAGGCATTTAATATTATCAATAACTGGTTTGCATCATAGTCCGGTTATAAAAGTCTAATTATGACCACTCCAGGTACAAAAAACTATAAGAATAAAGGCTCCAAAGGTTTCTTTGTATGCAATCCTAGTGACTAGATTTCGTCACAGCGGAGTATGAGTATTTGACGCCCTGATTAGAAAATCCCGATCAATAAATTGGCGAAACAGGGGCTTGGTGATTACGAAACATGCTCGATTTCCTCTCTGCATCGATAAAGAAACCCCATTTAGTTGCTTTTTTAATGAATACCTTAAGTTCTAATTATCTAGAGAGCACCATTTCAAAACTATCGGGACAACCGTTCTTCCAACTTTCTAATGTTTGAATATAATCATCGGGTAACCCTGCTTGATGAGCACCTTCAATAACACCCTCTTGATAGGATTTGGAGGGAATCCCGAAACTTTGGTTATTTGAAAGGTATGTTGTGACAAGTTGTTCGACTCCATTGGGTTTTGTTGTAACCGTTAGATCCACTTGACTATAAAAACCTTCATCCACAGCTTCATAATGATCCAACGATTGCCAATGTTTTTGATCTAACCTCCACAGGCAGCCATGAGTTAAAGAGTTTTTGTTTTGTTTAATTCCTGCATAACCATCTCCATTAATAAAATAGAGCCAATCCTTAAGGTAAGCGAGTGAAAGAAATATAGATCCTGGACAACGGATCTGCATTTGATCGAAATTCATATTAGAACCATACGCGAAATAGAGCGAATTCATGGAGTGTGTATTTAACTTTTAATTTGAGGTAGCAAGTGGGAAGCTTTCGGGCTTGTATAAAACTAATAATATCCTATTGTAATTGGAGCGTTAGAAGCCTTTCTTTGAAATGCTTCCTTGATTTTCGATTGTTTACTTTTGTGAATTATCGGGCGGAACGGTACTTTGGTTTATCCTAAAGTATGAATTTACCAGTGTAAATTCCACGCATCGAGAACTAATTAAATAAAATGTCTGAACAAGTAAAAAAACTAAGTATAATTGAAGATAACCGATCCCACGATAAGGATACTGGTTCAAGTGAGGTGCAGGTTGCACTTCTCTCGGCCCGCATCTCTCATTTAACGGAACACTTAAAGACCCACCGTAAGGATTTTCATTCTCGTCGTGGACTGCTGATGATGGCAGCACGAAGAAGAAAAATACTAGATTATTTGAAAAGAACAGAACTTAAGCGTTATTTAGCTATTATCGACAAGCTTGAATTGCGTCGCTAATCTCATTTATTGACGCCCCCTAGAGGACTCACATCCTCAACTTCACTCTCCTGTTAATTTTAAGTAGAATCAATTTTATCTACTCAGGAGAGTTTCGATTAGGCAATTTGGTTTAATTGAAAAAAAAGAAGAATAAGAAAATACATACGAAGTACGAAATCATGAAACAAAAGCACAATGTAACCGCTGAGAAACTCGGCATTCAATTATCCACTGGCACACTCGCCGGTCTTGCTGGCGGAGCCGTCACCATTTCCCTGGGAGAGACTAATCTTTTTGTCTCTGCCACTGCTGCTTCCACGCTTCGGACTGGGCAAGACTTTTTTCCGCTCACCGTTGATTACAAGGAGAAATTTACCGCAGCTGGCAAATTCCCTGGTGGATATTTCAAACGAGAAGGACGTCCAAGTGAAAAAGAAATCCTTACTTCGCGTTTGTGCGACCGTCCTCTCCGACCACTTTTCCCAAAAGGCTTCTTAAATGAAGTTCAGATAATCGGTTACCTGCTTTCCACAGATCAGGTAAATGAAGCGGATGTATTGATGGTAAATGGTGCTTCTGCTGCCTTAATGATTTCAGATATTCCATGGAACGGTCCAATTGGGTGCGTGCGCTTAGGTGAAATCAATGGTGAATTCGTGGTCAATCCGACTAATGAACAAATGTACGATTCCGCTCTCGATCTTATTTATGTAGGAAGCGAAAAAGAGATGATGATGATCGAAGGCTCGGCTGATCAAATGCCTGAAGACCGTTTTGTAGAAGCACTCGAATACGCTCATGAACAAATTCAGGAAATCATCACTGCCCAGCGTGAATTGGCTAAGTTATGTGGCAAGGAAAAGAAAGCTTTCGATTTAGTCAAAGCACCAGATGAGGTTCTTGCTCTTTGTAAAGAAATTACCGGAAGCCGTATGGATGAAGCGATTTTTGCTGATTCGAAACAAGCACGCGCAGAAGCAGTGGATGTTATCAAAGAAGAAGCATTAGTTGCTTGCGAAGAGAAGTTTGGGGATAAATTTGACGCCAATCATGTAAAAATGGCTTTCGAAGTGATCCAAGAGGAAGTTTATCGTGAAAATATTCTAATCCGTGGGAAAAGAGCTGACGGTAGGCAACCCGCAGACCTTAGAGAAATTTCCTGTGAAACTGGAGTTCTTCCCCGCGTTCATGGATCTGCTATTTTTACTAGAGGTGAGACACAATCATTGGTCATGTCTACCCTTGGAACAAGTCGTGATGTTCAAGACTTAGATGGTTTAACCGGCGGGCCTACAGCAAAATCATTTATTTTGCACTACAACTTCCCTCCTTTCTCAGTTGGAGAAGCCGGTCGATTTGGTTTTACGAGTCGTCGCGAAATGGGACATGGTGCATTGGCTGAACGATCTGTTCTACCCGTTCTTCCTCCAGAAGATGAATTCCCCTACGCCATTCGTATTGTTTCGGAAATCATGTCTTCAAATGGTTCGACCTCAATGGCAAGTGTGTGCGGTGGTTCTTTAGCTCTTATGGATGCCGGAGTTCCTATCTCTAAGCATGTAGCCGGAATTTCAACAGGGCTTGTTTCTCAGATGGACAAAGATGGGAATATAGATAAATATGTTGTCCTTACTGATATTATTGGTGCTGAAGACCACTTTGGTGACATGGACTTCAAGGTTTGCGGAACTCGTGATGGTGTAACTGGATTTCAACTTGATCTAAAGATTCAGGGTTTGCCTTTCAGTATTGCAAAAGAAGCAGTCAAGCAGGTCACTGAAGCTCGTATGAAGATTCTATCATCTATGGAAGAATGTTTACCGTCTCATCGCAAGGAATTGCGCGACCATGCTCCACGTATTGAAGTGGTACAAATTGATCCGGAAAAAATCGGTGCGTTAATTGGCCCTGGGGGTAAAAATATTCGTCGTATCACTGAAGTAACTGGAGCTAATCTTGATATTGATGATGATAACAGTGGTAAAATTCGTGTTTACGCGAGTGATTCCGAAGCAATGAACCGTGCCCTACAAGAAATTGATTTGGTCACGGGAGAAATTGAAGCTGGTAAAATTTACCGTGGAATCGTTCGAGGAGTTAAAGATTTTGGAGCCTTTGTTGAATGTCTCCCTGGAAAAGAAGGTCTCTGCCATATTTCCGAACTTGCTGACTTTCGAGTCAATAAGACCGAAGATATATGTAAACTCGGAGACGAAATTGTTGTGAAATGCATTGGTATCGACGATAAGGGTCGCGTTAAACTGAGTCGTCGTGCGGCAATGGAAGAGGCGAAAACTGAGGATGAACCAGCCAAGACTGACGAGGTAAAAAAAGAACAACCAGAAGAAAACTCTGAAGAAGTAACTTCTTAAGATTGCCCTTTTAATTTAATCTTACTATCGAGGGGAGTGGTGTTTATAACACCCTCCCCTCTTTTTATTTTATGAAATCTGAAAAACCATTGGCACTCATAACCAACGATGATAGTATAGATTCTCATTTTCTTCATGTTTTAGTAGAGGAAGCATCGAAGTTTTTCGAAATTATTGTATGCGCTCCTGATGAAGAAAAAAGTTGGATTGGGCATGCAATTTCAAGACATCAAAAATTATGCCCTGTCGAGAAGAATGATATTTTCCCTTGTACCGCTTATTCTTTAAACGGAACACCTGCAGATTGTGTAAATTTTGCAATTGGAAACCTTCTCCCCCGAGAACCCGACCTGGTAATTAGTGGGATTAATCTAGGCTACAATGTAACTTTGCCGATGATTTTATCCTCAGGCACTGTTGGTGCGGCACTTGAAGGATCCTTGCTTGGTATCCATTCATTTGCCACAAGCATGTCTCTTCCAGTTGAAAGTTTTGATGAAATTCGAAAAAATCTCGGAAAAGTGGACGGTAAGATTGCAGAATCTCTTCGAAATAGTGCTAAAATGTCTGCCATTTATGCAAATGAATGGCTTCATCATCCTAATCACGAAGGATTACCCGTTCATAATCTGAACTTTCCTTGTGATTTCGATGGAAAAGAAGAACCGATTTTATCTTATGCTGGTTCTTTAAAATTAGGCAGTCTTTTTCAAAAAGTAGAGAATGAGAATTACCACCAACTCGTCTATCAACCAGAATGGCTTGAACAAAGTGAACCCGAGATTGGTTCTGATCTTTGGGTGCTTGAACAAGGAAAACCGACAGTATCAAGGCTCGATTTTGCAGATATAGCAGGAAGGAAACACCTTGAACCATGAGAGTTAATTGATATTAATTAATTTCTTCTCATGTTGCATAAAATTTTTCATTGGTGGTATTTGCGGAAGAGGTCTTCCTTTGGGATAACTTACAAGAAGATAGAAAATCGATCAAAAGACCGGGATTTAATTCATTATTTTCACGATTTTGGTGGGGAAACTACAAATTCTCGCAGATCTTATTGGTTATATCGAAAAGTTTTTAAATTAATAATTTGGTCTTTAGTCTTACTGTTTTCCATTTGGTTTTCTCTTGAAAGTTATCAAGGACTTTTAATTTATGATTAAATTCCTTATTGAGCTTGATCGATTACAAGGAAATGGTTATTACTAATACTTTTTTTAAATCAGCATGAATAAAACTCACAAAGGTATCGCTAAAAGATTCAAAATTACTGGAACTGGTAAAGTAGTTTTCCGTAAGCCTAGTAAAAGGCATCTACGTCGGAAACTTAGCACAAAGCAAGTTCGTGCTGGTAAGCAAGACCAAGTTCTCGCTAAGGGCATGGCACGTCGAGTGATTAAAGCAATTTATAAATAATTTTTAAAATTCTAATATATTAAGTTATGCCACGAGCACGTAATGTAGCCGCTACCCGTAAACGCCGTAAGAAAGTTCTTAAGAAAGCGAAGGGATACTTCGGTAATAAGTCCCGCCTCTTTCGTTATGCGAAAGATGCAGTTGATCGTGGTGAAGTTTATGCTTACGCACACCGACGTAAAAGAAAAACTGAATTTCGCCAATTGTGGATTGTTCGGATAAATGCAGCATGTCGTGCCGAAGGTATACGTTATGGTGAGTTTATTCATGGATTGCTTAAGGCAAATATAGAGCTCAATCGTAAGGTAATGTCTGAGCTTGCCATTCACGAACCCGAATCTTTCAAGGAATTGGTGGCAAGAGCAAAGGCTGCCCTCGCGGCCTAAGGGCCCGAACGAATTATTTCGGCGTGGAGAAAGATCTCCAAGCCATTGTCGAGGAGGCAACGCTAAAACTCAGTTCTGTAACTAATCGTGCAGATTGGGATAGTGTGAAGTCTACCATACTTGGTCCCAATGGTACTGTGACTCGAATTGCTAAAGGTATTGGTGGTGTTGCCAAGGAAGATCGTCCTGCATTTGGACAAGCCCTTAATCGCACGAAAAAACAAATTGAGGGAATATTTAAGGATTCGCTCATTTTAATCGAGAAAAAAGCCGACTTGCAGGCTTTGGGTGAAGAGATTGACCCGTCTTTACCCCCACCCTCTGATTTTACAGGTGGAACGCATCCCCTAACTAATACACGCAGGAAAATTGTTTCTATATTTCGTAAAATTGGTTTTACGGTTGCTGAAGCAACTGAAGCTGAAACGGAATGGTTTTGCTTTGATGCCCTAAATACTCCTGAAGATCATCCAGCCCGTGACGAACAAGATACGCTCTTTTTCTCTCCCGACGCAAAATGGAATAACATAAAACAAAAAAGAGACGAAGCTTATGTTCTGCGTACCCATACTTCCTCGGTTCAGATTAGAAGCCTATTGCGAGAAAAGCCCCCCCTTCGAATTATCGCTCCTGGAAGATGTTTCCGTAGAGATACAGTAGATGCCACACATTCTGCAAATTTCCATCAAGCGGAAGGGCTGTATGTGGATAGAAAAGTTACCATCAAAGATCTCAAGGGTGTTTTAGATTTCTTTCTTAAGGAACTTTTTGGTGATAAAGTTGAAACTCGATTAAGACCTAGCTTTTTCCCATTCACTGAACCCAGTTTTGAAGTTGATTTGCGTGCACCTAATATTGGTAAATTGAGTGATCAATGGATTGAAATTATGGGATGCGGTATGGTCGACCCGAAGGTATTGGATCTAGTAGATCTTAATTCAGAAGAATGGACTGGTTTTGCCTTTGGTATCGGAATCGAGCGAGTCTCCATGATTCTTCATGGAATTGATGATATACGCCATTTTTATAATAATGATTTTCGATTCCTCAACCAATTCAGCCATTCCTCATGAAAGTAAGCGTTGATTGGTTAAAAGAATATGTGAATTTTAGTGGAAGCTACCACGAACTCATCGATATTCTTCCTATGCTCGGACTTGAGGTTGAAGAATCAGGCAATGAATCTAGTCACAGTCTTGATCATGTTGTTGTGGGTGAAGTTCTAACTAGAGTTAACCACCCAGAAGCGGATCGGTTGAGTGTATGCTCAGTTAATTTCTCTGATGATAAAGAACCTGCAAGCATTGTTTGTGGAGCGACCAACTTCAAGGTTGGAGATCGTGTTCCCGTGGCCCTGCCAGGTGCAAAATTACCAGGCGGCTTCAAAATTAAAAAATCAAAACTGAGAGGCGTGATGTCCGAAGGCATGATGTGCAGCGCCGTGGAATTAGAATTAGGGCAAGATAATGAAGGACTATTAATTCTCTCTGAAAGACCAAAAGTAGGAACGCCAATCGCTGAGCTGTTTCAGTCTGATCTGACCCTGGAGCTAGAAATTACTGCAAATCGTGGTGATTGCTTGAGTCATATTGGAGTGGCCAGAGAAATAGCTGCTTACTACGAGAAGACTCTTGAAATTCCTCAACTTAATTTCTCTGCGCCTTCCACTAAACTACCAAGTGATCAAAATCTGATCAAAGGTTTGAAAGTCGAAACTCCCAATTGCCCACTCTACTCTCTTTGGGCGATTCGTGGTGTTAAAATTGGCCCCAGTCCTGAGTGGTTAAAAACTCGTCTCGAATCTGTCGGTGCTCGATCCATTAACAATGTGGTCGACATTACCAATTTTGTTCTTTTGGAAACAGGACAACCCCTTCATGCATTTGACGCATCTAAAATTGAGGGCCAATCAATTCAAGTTAGGCAGGCATATGAGGGTGAGCAAATAATCACTCTCGATGGAGTTGAACGAATACTTGACTCGAAAATGATGGTGATTGCGGATTGTGAAAAAGTTTTGGTGATTGCGGGCGTAATGGGGAGTATAGAAGCGGAGGTTGATGATACCACTGTGGATATCATACTCGAATCAGCTTGGTTTAACCCAGGGAATGTGCGCGGTACCGCTCGACGTCTAGGTCTCCACACGGACAGTTCTCAAAGATTTGCCCGCAATGTTGATCCAACTGGTGTTCAATTTGCCGCTCGGAGAGCAATCGATTTGATTTTGGAAATCGCAGGAGGAGAATGTGTTCCAGAAGTGGTTACTGTTGGAGAAGAACCTCGCAGTTCGCGAATCATTGAAATTAATCAATCCTTTGTTGAAGAAAGATGTGGATTTGATGTTGATTCTAAAATATTGGTTAGATCTTGGGAAAGACTGGGCTTTTTAGTTGAAGGCACCAATCCTTGGAAGGTAACTATTCCGTCATTTCGCTCCGAAGTCGAAAGACCAATCGATTTAGTGGAAGAATTTATTCGAATTTTTGGAACTTCAAATTTAACGGACACAAGTTTTTCAATCCCAGCTCTTCATCGTGAAAATGATACCAGTTACGATTTCCTCGATAGGGCAATTGAAAATTTATCAGGCCAAGGATTTCAGGAGGTGTGTAATTATAGCTTACGGGGATCAGAAGAAATAAAGAATTGGTTTCCGACACTAGACGAATCAAATATTAGACTCCATAACCCTCTCACAGCTGACCATACTCATGTTCGTCCTTCCCTTTTGCCTGGAATTCTTGATTCTTTAGCAAACAATCAAAATAATCTTAATCCATTGTCTCTAGTATTTGAGACTGGGAGAGTTTTTCAACCCGGACCTCGTGGCAATGTTGAATTGTTAAGTGTCGCCTTTGCCATGTTCCCGAATTCAGTGACTAGAGAATGGAAAAAAACTGAGGGACTCAATTTTTTTGATATTAAACGAGTTATTCACCGACTTTTTCATGGAACTGGAATAAGTACCCCAAAACAAGGGTGGAGTTTAATCGAAGAATGTTCTCCATGGCAAAGTAAGCATGCATCAAAAAAAGGTGATGTGCTGCAAAATAAAATTGAGATTTCATCGGGAATAATTTCTCTCAATTTATCAAAGCAAAAAGACATCAGGGGACCAGTGTTGGCCGCCGAAATATTGATTGATCCGATTCTCCTTTCGAAAAAAAGAAAAACGGCCATCTTCCAATCTTTCTCTTCCTTTCCACCCGCCATTAAAGACTTGGCCCTTGTTGTAGATCAAAACGAATCAGCAGAAAAAGTTCGTTCCTCATTGGAATTAATTGCAATCAATGTAGCAAATGGTAAATTCCTAGTCGACCCCGTTTCTATTTTTGATCTATTTGCGGGGAAAGGACTGCCTGATGACAAGAAAAGTATCGCTTGTTCGATGCGTTTTCGGGCACTCGATCGAACGCTGGGTGAAGATGAAGTGAATGGAGCATTTGAAAAAATCGTTAAAAAAATTGAACAAGATACTCCCTACACGCTAAGGAAATAGAAAATGAGTGACTCTGAATCAACCCCCATGGATATTGATTATGCATCCAATCTCGCTCGGATCGAACTCACTGAACAGGAACGAGAAAAGTTCCAGGATCAACTTGGCGATGTATTAAAGTACTTTGAAAAATTAAAGGATGTTGATGTAGAGGGGGTTGAACCTACCGCACACGCATTTTCGCGTTTTAATGTATGGGATCAAGATGTAGCCAAAGAGCCTTTCTCCGTAAATCAATCCACTCAGAATGCACCGCAATCTCGAAATGATCAAATTGTAGTCCCCAAAGTGCTGGAAGATTGAAGTAATGAGTAATACAAGTATCATCGAAAAAACTGCTGTCGAACTATCCAAGTCTTTAATTAGTAAAGAGTTGAGTGCCACCGAGATTGCTCAAGCTTATCTCGACCAGATTGATCGAGTTGACCATCAAGTACATGCATTCCTGCATCGCGATGATGAAGATTTTATTTCCCAAGCAAAAGCATCAGATGCACGTAGAGCAGAAGGTAAAACATTAGGTCCACTTGATGGTATTCCGGTTGGAATCAAAGATGTCATTTCAGTTAAAGGCCAACCGCTTACTGCCGCTAGTAAAATTCTTAAAGATTATATTTCCCCCTACGATGCAACTGTTATCACCAAGCTTAAAGAAGCGGGCGCTGTAATCGGGGGACGGCTAAATTTAGATGAATTTGCAATGGGTTCATCCACTGAAAACTCTGCCTATGGCCCCACTCGTAATCCATGGGATTTCGATCGAGTACCAGGTGGCAGTAGTGGAGGAAGCTCTGCGGCGGTGGCGGCCCGGGAAGCACCTCTCACCTTAGGCTCGGATACAGGTGGTTCTATTAGGCAACCGGCTTCTCTTTGCGGGGTTGTTGGGGTTAAGCCCACATATGGCATGGTGTCTCGTTATGGACTTGCCGCGTTTGCCTCTTCCCTTGATCAGATTGGGCCACTTTCTCAAACAGTTGAAGATGCGGCTCTGTTACTAGAAATTATTTCCGGACACGACCCTCTTGACTCTACTAGTTACCCAATTAAGGTTCCTAATTACACATCTGCTCTAGAAACTTCATTAGAGCCATGCACATTGGGTTTGCCTAAAGAATTCTTCGGCGATGGTATGGACGATGAAGTGAGAAAAGCAATCGAGCAAACTATTGAGTTCTACAAAGGACTCGGACATAAAATAGTCGAAGTCTCGTTGCCTACAACTGATTTAGCAGTTCCAGTTTATTATGTTATCGCTACTGCAGAAGCTTCTTCAAACTTGGCTCGCTATGATGGTATTCGATACACATCTCGAAGTGCCGCATCCACAAATGCCATAGATGTTTATGCTAAAAGTCGAGGGGAAGGTTTTGGAGAAGAGGTCAAAAGACGTTGTATCTTGGGAACCTATGGATTGAGCAGTGGGTATTACGATGCGTATTATTTAAAAGCTCAAAAAACAAGAACTTTAATTCGTGAAGACTTCTCTAGAGTATTTAAAAAAGTTGATGTAATTTTAACACCTACTTCACCGACACCTGCGTTTAAATTTGGAGAGAAAAGTAATGATCCTATTTCTATGTACCTGAGTGATATTTATAACATTTCAACCAATCTCGCTGGTCTACCAGCATTGTCTGTACCTTGTGGCTTTACTAAAGGAGGTCTTCCTATTGGCATGCAGTTAATTGGCCAAGCTTTTGAGGAGTCCAGTCTTCTTTCGATCGCACATGCATATGATCGAGAGCATAGATATGGTTGCAAGGCACCAAGTATTTAATCTCAAGGAGAAAGATATGAAATTCGAAGCTGTAATCGGACTTGAAGTACATGTTCAATTGGATACGAATTCCAAAATGTTCACCCGTGTGCCTTGTGGCTTTGGGCACCCTCCCAATTCGCTTACGGATGCAGTTATCTTAGGTTTACCCGGGGCACTCCCAGTTATGAATAGAGAGGCTATCGAAAAATCAATAAAGGTTGGTCTTCTCTTGGATTGTAAGATTGCATCAACCTGTAAATGGGATCGGAAAAATTATTTCTATCCAGACATGCCTAAGAATTACCAGATTACTCAATTCGATCAACCGATATGCGAGGGCGGAGAAGTTGAGATAGAATTACCTGGGGATTCACCTGCGGTGATGGGGAAACATCGTATGGTTAAATTGACGAGAATTCATTTAGAGGAAGATGTCGGAAAACTGACCCATTTTGAAAATGATAGTCTAGTGGATTATAATCGTGCCGGTTCGCCCCTTCTCGAGATTGTAAGCGAGCCTGATTTGTATTCGCCAGAGGAAGCTTTTTCTTTCCTGACTTCGTTAAGAAACTCACTTATTTATGCAGGAATTTCCTCCTGTGATATGGAAAAGGGACAGCTTAGATGTGACGCTAATGTGAGCATTCGCCCGGTTGGCACTGAGACATTAGGCACAAAAGTTGAGCTAAAAAACCTCAACACCATATCGGGTGTAAAAAATGGAGTTGAATACGAAATCAAGCGGCAAATAAAAGCAATTGAAGAAAAGGAAGAAATTGTCCAGGAGACTAGAAGGTGGAATCCCGATCAACGGTATACCATACCCATGCGCTCCAAAGAGATGGCACATGACTACAGGTATTTCCCCGAACCTGATCTAATGCCAGTCAAAATTGACCAAGAATGGATTGATCAAATCGCAAAAGAGATACCCGAAAAACCATTTGAGAAACAACGTAGATATATGGAAGAGATGAATCTACCCTATTCCATCACTTCGGCGTTATGCCCGGATTTCCAACTATGTCAGTATTTTGAACAAGTGACTGCCCTTACCCAAGATCCTAGAAAAGCAGGAAACTGGGTTGTGAACGATTTACTTCGTGAGCTTTCTCATTCGAATGAAGAATCAACACCCACTCCTATCGAGGATTCTCCTCTCACTCCCGAGCACTTAGCTGCCCTTATCCAACTGATTGAAAAAGGGACGGTTTCTAACAACGTCGCAAAAGAACTTTTCCCAGAAATGTTTTCATCCGGTAAAAGTGCCTTGGAATTAGTAAAAGAAAAGGGCTTAGAAGCACAATCAGATCAAGGCGAGATTGAGTCTATCTGTGCACAGGCCATAGAAAGTGATCCAGATGCTGCACAAAAATTTAAAGGCGGAAAAGAAGGTGCAATTAACGCATTGAAAGGTTTTGTAATGAAAGCCACTCGCGGACAAGCAAATCCCCAAGTGGTGGACGAAACGCTTAGGCAACTTCTTGCTCAATAAACCAGAAATTTCAAAATTGAAGTAATTGAGACCGAGTCTCATAAATGACTTTATCTTTTTATTGAATTCTATAGGGTGAGGATTACTTTCATGTTTTATTTCCCCAACTTATTTTGCTACTTCTTACTATTTCCATTCTTGGTTGGGATTTCACATGGTCAGGTTAAAGAAACTCATCAAATAATCGAGGAATGGGTTAAAACAAAACAAATATTTTCCGAAGAAAAAAGTATTTGGAAATCAGAAAAAGCTGCACTTATTGATATTGAAGCTACACTCAGTAAGGAAATCGAAGAACTCGAAGAGAAATTATTACAATTCGAAAAAGAAAATGTGGGCGCAGCGCAACAGAGAACCAATCTGACCAGTCGAAAAGAGAAAGCACAAATCGCCTCGCTTCAATTTAGTGAAGGAATGCAAAATATAGAAAAAGAAATTAAAGAAACGAATAATCTTTTGCCCTCTCCCCTTCGAGATCGATTATCCACCTTTTATGAAAAAATAGATAGCACACAAAATAAAAACCTTCCTCTAAGAAAAAGACTCGAAGCAAGTGTGGCACTTCTTCAAAGCATTCACCTTTTCCATCGGGCCGTTCATTTAGAAAGGCAGGAATTTAGTTTGGATGACGGGAAATCTCGCGAATTTCGAGTCATATACTTCGGCCTCGGAGTGGCTTATTTTGTAAATGAGTCGGGGAGTGTTGCCGGATGGGGTAAACCAGCGGAGAATGGTTGGCAGTGGACACGACAGGACGAATTAGCCAAAGAAATCTCCACTGGTGTATCAATCATGGAGAATCGTGCGATGCCTCGCTTTCTTGAGTTACCAATATCCTCGCCGTCCAATCTTAAGGAATGAAGCCACAATATTTTATAATATATCTGGCTGCGATATTCACTATTCCATTAATTTGGGGGGAGTCAATCGCTCGAGTGACAGAAGAGGCTAAAGCCGATTTAAAAGAAGCAATTAGTTCACTCGCTGAATTACGAGATAAAATTGAAACTGAAAAATTACCTCTGGCTCGAAATGTTTCAACACTAGAAGACAAGGCAAGGAAACTTCGAAGAGAACTAGACTATAATCTTAGGTTGCGTGATAACCGAGAAGCGAGCTTGTTGCAACTTGAACGCGATGTGAAAGAGAGCGAAGCCGACCTTGATTACAGCATTAATTTATTTAATGATTATATTTCGAGTTGGTACCATGGAAACCCGCCAGCAGAAGATACATTATGGTCTGCTAAACTTTCCACTATTCTAATCAATTCTAAGGAAGAGAGTACGCGGACTAAATTGTTCGAATCTTGCCTCCTCGCAACCTCTCTGTCAATTCAAGCAATTCAAGCATCCGCAGGTGGGATTTCATTTACAGGAAATGCTATTGTACCTCCAGAAGGAACCCGTGAGGATGGCACTTTTTGGTCGATCGGGCCTACTATTTTCTTTTCCGGAGTCGATGGTTCGGCGGGATTACTTGAAAGAAGTTTTTCGACCAAGCAGAGGCAAAAATTAAGCCTATCTTCCAATTCAGTTCTAAAGCATGAACCTGCAAGACTCATTCAAACTTCACCCACGACCACATTGCTAATCAATGCTGCGATTCAACAAAAATCAAATGTGCAACAAATTGCCACACTTCCACTTGACCCGACCTCAGGTAAAGCACTTGTGATGGAAGAGGGTGAACTAAATGTATTGGAAGAATTGCAAAAAGGCGGTATCTGGATTTATCCAATATTATTTTTTGCAGTTCTGTCCTTGATTATTGCAGTAGTTAAAGCCTTTCAAATTATCAGGGTCCAAATTCCTCATAAAGTTGCTTCCTTGGATGGAACTTACAGGGGGCCTTTTGAATTATTGAGAAAAACTGCTAAGAGTTATCAAGGAAAAAATCCCGAAATTCTCGAGGAGATTCTGTACGAAGCAATTATTGATATGCAGGTAAAACTTGAGAAAGCACTACCACTGATCGCAGTAACAGCAGCAACCGCGCCCCTGCTTGGTTTATTAGGGACAGTCACTGGTATGATTGATGTTTTTAGACAAATTACGAATTTTGCCAATCCTGAGAATAGTGAACTTGCCCGTGGGATTTCAGAAGCTCTCGTTACCACTAAATTTGGCCTAGTTACGGCCATACCCTCTCTTATTGCTCATGCATTATTGACTCGAAGATTACAGGGAATCATATCTAAAATGGAAGGTTTCTCCGCGAGATTAGTTAGGCTAAAGCAGGAGAATTTAGAAAAGGAAACAAACGATTCGATTCATGAATCAGATTCTTGATCTTTGGAACCAAGCAACTTTAGTTTGGGATAAAGGGGGAATCCTCATGCCAACTTTGGCGATACTTTCGCTTTATACTTATTTTATCGCTTTTGATCTTTGGTTTCGCCTGCGATCAATTTTACCAAGAGATTTACAATCCTTTCCAAGAGAAAGATGGGGTGCATTTCAGGGGGGTGGGCGAATTAATCAAATAATGCATTATTGTCTATCCAATCACCAAGATTCAAAGGAAACTAAAAAGAGATTTGAGCAAATTCGAATGATTGACGGATCTTACCTGAATCGAAGGCTTCGATTTCTTCTCGTTCTGGCTACGGCTTCTCCCCTTATTGGGCTACTTGGCACGGTTGGGGGAATGCTTCGGACCTTTGACGGACTAAGCATGCAAGATAATTACAAGATGGATTTAGTTGCGAGCGGAATTTCTGAAGCACTTGTCACAACACAAGCCGGTCTACTTGTCGCGATACCTGCACTTGCTTTTTCTCACCTGCTTAAGCGTAAAAAGAAAGATTGGTTGCATTGTATTAATCGACTTGAAAGTATTTCTCTTCGCCAAATCAAACCTTCAAACCCAGAGCTATGAAACTACGGAGGAGGTCAATCTTAGAAGAAGAGGATGAATCTATCAATGTCTCACCATTAATAGATGTTGTTTTTATTCTGCTCATTTTTTTTATTGTATCAGCCACATTTGTAACCCTACCTGGAGTTGAAGTTGCAAGGCCCAGGGTGAAGAATGCATCTTCTTTACAAAAGAATTCAGTCTTATTTGCACTCTCTGAAAAAAATCAGATCTTTCATGCTGGTAAATCGGTTCAACTTTCAGATGTTCCACCTCTTATAAGTCAGGCAATAAAAGATCGGGATAAACCAGTAGTTATCCAAGTAGACCAATGGGCGGATGCAACAATGCTTGCCAAGCTTGTGTCGGAGGCCAAAAAAGTTTCACCTTCCGTTTCGTTAGCTACATTGAAAAATAGATGAAAAGGAAACCAACAAGCTTTCAAAACGAACAAACTGAAATTAATGTTTCTCCTTTGATCGATATGGTCTTCATACTTCTTATTTTTTTTATTGTAGCCACTTCGTTCGTTAATGAGATCGGAATTTCTTCATCTTATAAAGATTCGAATTCAAAGACTGATATCGAAAGGCCTCCACTTTCTTTTAATCTACCTGGGTCTGGACAAGTTTTATTAAATGGAAATCAAATTGGCTTGGAGGGAGTTGCTCCTAAAGTGCGTACTTTCTCAACCTATGAACCTCCTTCTGTTATTATTCAAGTTTCAGAAGGCGCGAAAGCAGGACTTGCGACCCAAGTTATGGATCAAGCACTATTAGCAGGTGCCAAAGCGGTAAAATTGACGGTTGTTGCCCGATGAAAAAAACATCAACAATTGACTGGATTCCAGGTATCGAGTCAGAGACAAAGGGAGAGAGCCAAAAGAAGAGCATTCTTTTTTCTATCATGGTATCTTTTGGTTTATTTTTCCTACTCCCTTTATCAGAATTTGTACGTGACGAAGAATGGATCGTTCGCGAAGTTGACATAGTCCCCATTCAATCCCCTCCTCCTCTCAAGACGAAGTTGGAAAAAAAAGTAGAAGAATTAATCGAAGATAAATATTCTCCTCGTCCCTTAGAACCTAAAACAACTCCGCTTATGATTGAAGCTTTATCCGCAAATTTGGAAGTTGGACCTGGCGATTTTAAAGCTGAATTTTCCTTAAATGACTACAATCCGGTAACTAGTGGGTTCCAAGGTGAACTCGTCTTTGAATTGCATGAATTGGACCGAACGCCCAATGTTTTAAAAAGAGGCATCCTTCATTATCCACCTCATCTGAAAAGAAGAGGGCTTGAGGGAGAGGTCAAATTATTAGTGCAAATTGATGAAAAAGGTAAAGTCCAAGTTTTAGATGTTATTTCATCTACCCATCCAGATTTTATTGAATCATCTAAAAAAGCCGCTGAAGGTTCAACCTATGAAGCTCCAAAAAGAAATGGAGAACTTGTGCAGGTACAATTTTATTTACCAATTCGTTATAGCCTACTCGATCAATGAAACAGATATTTCTTTACTTAATTTTAATTAACACTGCTTCTTTTTCCTGGAGCAAGGCACCTACGCATGAATTAACTGCTAGCTTCTGGAATAGTCCAAGTTTTGTCAGAAGTTTTATGGGAGACTATGGCTTTAGAAGTGAAATAGAACCAAAGATTAGTCAAAATGAAAAACTAATTATTCAGGAGGTGATCGCTAAAGCTGAAAACCAACTAGAGGATGCAATTACTTATCTCGAAAAGAAAATTGGTGACAAATCCAGTGCGGCCCTCGATTTTGCTTTAGCAACAATGTATTACCAGCATGGTCGACTGACTCGGGCCGAGCAAAGTTATAAGAATGCTTTAAAAAAGTTCCCTTCTTTTTTGAGGGCTTACAAAAATTTGGGTTTTGTGGAATTAAGTTTGGGGAAGTTTAAAGAAGCATCTGAAAACTTTTCGAAATCGATTAGCCTTGGCGAAGGAGATGGAGTTACATATGTCGCTTTAGGCTACTGCTACTACACGCTTCAACAATTCGTCTCGGCAGAAAATGCCTATCGTATGGGCATCTTACTTTTCCCAGAAAGTAAAAATGCCAGGAATGGTCTGGTAAACTGCTTGATTGAGACTAGCAGATTCAATGAAGCCCTTGCTCTATTGGACGAGTTATTGGCAAGACAATCAGACGATGTAATAGGTCATCGTGCACGAGTACACGCACTTCAGGGGTTAGGCAGAGAAAGAGATGCCGTCGTGGCGATGGAAACACTTAAGAGAATGAGAGAATTGAAAACTCAAGACCTCCTCAGCCTGGGGGATCTTTATCATAATTTAAATTTGTACGAACTTTCCCTCCAAAACTATCAAGAGGCAATTGATGATAAGCAAAAACTTTCGATACATAGATATGTTCGAGTAGCCAGCATCCTAATGAATCGAGGTTCGTACCAGGACTGTTTTTCATACCTCGAAAAAATTCAACAAATTTTCGGATCAAACTACAATGCACAGGATGAAAAAGATGTGTTACTCCTCAAAGCTGAAGTTTTAAAAGCAACAGGTAAAACAAATGAATCTACTAGGATTCTTCGAATTATCGTAGAAAAGCATCCACTCGAAGGAAAAGCTCTTATTATGCTTGGGCAACATGCGTGGCAGGAAAAAGATTATGTTCTGGCAAGTCTACATTTTGAAAGAGCCAGTAAAATAGATGAAGTTGAAATTGCTGCACTCATTGAACATGGGCGTATGTTAGTGGGTATTCGAGATTACGAAAAAGCAGTCAAATTACTCGAACAAGCAGAGGCAATTAAATCACAACCTCGAGTCAGTCGCTATTTAGAATCGATACGAAACTTACTTCTTACCTCTCGTGTTCGATTGTAAAGGAATCAGGATAACCGACTTGCAACGCATCAAGATATCATGATATGTTGATATGAGAATGAAAAAAGGTACATCAATTTCAGAGCTTTTCAATCGAGGGAAATCTATTTTTTCACTTGAATTCTTTCCTCCCAAAAACGAAGCAGGGGGTGAGAGAATGCTCAAGACTGCAGCCATTCTCCAACCTTACAATCCGGACTTTGTTTCCATAACTTATGGTGCCGGTGGTGGTACTCGAAAAACCACGATGCAATATGCTCGTATTCTCAAAAATGATTTTGGTTTCGAAGTAATGCCCCATTTAACTTGTGTCGGTCACACCAAAGATGAACTACTTGAAATTCTAGAAGATTTTTCAAAAGAAGGTTTCTGCAATATTATGGCTCTTCGAGGTGACCCTCCAAAAGGTGAAAATCAATTCCGCCCAGTTGAAGGTGGCTTATCATATGCAACGGAATTAGTTACCTTGATTAAGGAGTATTTTCCCCATATCGGAATTGGAGTTGGAGGGTATCCAGAAAAGCATCCAGAGTCGCCTGATAAACAACTTGACTTACTTCACTTGAAAGAAAAAGTGGATGCGGGTGCAGACTTTATAACCACTCAACTCTTTTTTGAAAACCACGCATATTTCCAATTTGTATCTGACTGTAAAGTCGCTCAAATTGAAATTCCTATCCTCCCTGGATTACTGCCAGTTTTATCTATTGGACAAATCGAACGGTTCTGCCAGATGTGTGAGGCATCGCTTCCTTCCTTGCTAGAAGAAAGATTGAAAAAGTCAGCCGAAGAGGATCAACCCCTTGTTGGTTCAAACTGGGCAAAAGAGCAAGTGGAAGAACTTTTAAACGGGGGAGCTCCTGGTTTTCATTTATACGCCCTTAACCAATCTGCCGCCAGTGTGAATATCCTAGAAGGGCTTGCCCTAAAAAACTAGAAATCAGCCACTTCTACAATTTCCGCTTTTTCTTTTAATTGATCCAAGAATTTTTCGAATATTGAGTCTTTTTTCCTTTCTCCAAGGTACTCAATTATTTTTTCTTTCACATCTGAAAAAGGAGTGACTTCTGGTTCTTTACGTTCAAGCAGTTTTATTAAGTGCCAACCAAATTGAGTTTTTACCGGTTCACTCAACTCATCAGGTTTTAAAGAAAACGCAGCTTTTTCAAAAGGTACAACCATTCGACCTTTGCCAAAAGTACCCAAATGTCCATCGTTTTGAGAATCATCAGATTCTTCTTTGACCAATTTAACGAAATCTTCCCCTTCTGTAATTTGTGTTCTTAATGCAATGATCTTTTTTTCAGCTTCTGCAAACTCGTCCTCCGTCTTGGCCATTTTTAAAATATGTGAAGCAGTTAATAAAATTTCAGATTCAAATAAATCTGGACGCGCATCATAGTATTTCTTTGCTTCATCCTCTGAGACAGGTTCACAAGTGGTTTCTTCTTCAAGTAGCCGATTGAATTGAAATTGACTGATAATTTCTTTTTTCAAATCTTCCTGCGTCTTAATCACTGGATGCTTACCCTTGGCGAACGCCTTTTTGCCACCGTTTTTGCTGATCCATTGCTTCATTCCCAAAATCACTTGCTCTGAATCAATCTCATACGCCCTTTTTTGACTCTCCTGCCCCATTAATGATTGGTCAATCATTCGGTCTCTCGCCAAGTCCAAGGCAGCAAGTTGAATCACTTCCCTGGGTTTTCCGGGCATAGATTTCGAAACTTGTTCAAAAAGAGATTGTGCCTGTCTTTCTATTGCCCAGTCGGGGATCAGGTGTTCATTTACTTTTACTGCCATGATGGTTTCACTAACTTGATTATTGAAAAAGAACAAGACCGAACGCCAAAAACAACTAATAATCCCTACAACTATCTCAATTTAGTCTCAATAAAATTGACCCGAATTGTAATGCTGTTTAAAAGTCTAATCTGATTCTATGTTTAAATTTGAACAATAATGAAAATCTGTGACAAGGAAACATGGGAAAGTTTTTCAACTTTTCTTGCCAGCAAAGGTTTAAGAGTCACTGGTCAAAGGAAAGGTGTATTAGACGCATTATTTCGCCAATCAGGACATTTTACCGCTGATCAGCTTTTACAGGATGCTCAGAATTTAGATGATTCAGTTTCTCGTGCAACCGTTTACAGAAACCTTCCTCTGCTTGTGGAAAGTGGTATCATTAGAAAAATTGATATTGGACACGATAATAAATTTTATGCAGTTAATGGAAGGTCGGAAACATTCAAGGCACAAGTAATTTGTTCAGATTGTAAAAAGATTTTTGACATCGAGGCTCCTTTTATGGAGTGGTATGGTAAAACAGTTTCCGAAAAACTCGGCTTGAATGTAAAAGATCAAAGGCTACAAGTTCACGCAGAGTGCCCGGATTTCCGCAAGGATGGAAAATGCAAAAAGATTAACTAAACATGATCGAGTCACTCGCTAAGAAATTTGAATTGCAGGTCTTTCGTCATCAGCAAGATTTACAACATCTCAGCATTGAGCAGAAAGAAATAATTAGGCTTAAAGAAGAAAAGAATGCCGTTATATTATGTCATAATTATCAAGTAAATTCCATTCAACAAGTAGCAGATTATGTTGGTGACTCTCTTGGCTTAGCTCGAAAAGCGGCCGAAACAAACGCAGAAATTATTGTGTTTTGCGGCGTTCATTTCATGGCAGAAACTGCCAAAATTCTCAATCCAAGTAAAACAGTTCTTTTGCCGAATATTGATGCAGGGTGTTCGCTCTCAGATTCTTGCCCATCCAATCAATTAGCTGAATATAAACTGAATAATCCAAATACCTATGTTGTGGCATATGTAAACTGTTCAGCTGCGGTCAAAGCGCTAAGCGATGTAATTTGCACAAGTGGTAACGCGGTACAGATAGTTAAAAATGTACCAGAAGATAAAGAGATCCTTTTCGTCCCAGATCAGAATCTAGGCCAATGGGTCATTGGGCAAACTGGTCGAAAGATGAAACTTTGGCCCGGTAGTTGTTATGCTCATGTACTATTTACCAAAGAATCGATTGAACGCTGCCGCCTTGAACACCCCAGTTCCCCTGTGGTTGCACACCCTGAATGTATCGAGAGCGTCCGCGATTTAGCAGACGAAGTCTGCAGTACTGAAATGATGGTTAATTATTGCAAGAATCATTCAGCCAATTCGTTTATTATTCTTACTGAAACCGGGATGATGCATCGCCTTACCCGCGAACTGCCTAATAAATCTTTCATTGCTGGACCTACAGGGAATTGTGCCTGTAACGATTGTCGTTTCATGAAAATGAATACTATTAATAACTTGCTTCAATGCCTTGAAGAAGAAACACCTGAAATTTGCCTTGAGGATTCATTAATAGAAGAGGCGAGAATTCCAATTGAGCGAATGTTAGATTGGAGCTAAAAAAATTCTTTGAGACCTAGATTCTTCAGATATTCGAAGTCTTCGTTTTCCAAAATTTCATTTAAGCATTCGCTAAATCTTTCCTGTTGACTGAAGTTTTTATGTTTTCATAAAAGAATTATTTTTACTTCATTTATTAGTATTACAAGTATAAATAAATGCCTTAGGGAAGACTTGTTAACTTAATAAAATTATAGTTTTATTAATTTATAAACTTAGCCAGTTTAGTGGTTATATTGTAACAAAACAAAACTTCACATCAGAAATTCAATTAACCGAAACTTTCAATGCTGAAGAGGAATAAGGCCCCTTGCCTTTCTTTGTTGCTGCCTCTAACAAATCTGGCATATCTGGATAAGAAACTAGGAAGTTGTGCTCATCGACAAAATTAAAGACATAATGAGTACTCCCTGATGGAAGTTTTCCAATTAAAAGATCGCCATTAACTCTGGCTGGTAAAACATACCATTCCTCAGATTTACCTCCCCCATTCAAAGTATAAGCAATTTGCCCCTTAACTACTTTTGAACCTCGCTCCTTAAACTGTGCCCAAACTTGATTTCCATCTTTTCCATTTTTCACGACTGTACAAACCTTTGTTTTCTCTGCTAAATCTCCTTTGTAATGAGGATTCTTATAAGGATATGAAGCATTCATGGCATCCAGTCTCAAGAAAAGTTCCTTTCTCATTCCCTCCGCTTTATTAGGCATTTCCAATGCCAAGTTATTTGCTTCCTCAATATCTATCCTCTTAGAGGGGTTCGGGTAATTCTCATACAAATGATAAAGTTCTAGCCTAGGTTTTTTGGGAATATAATTATAGATTAATTTCCAACCATTCGCACGTAGGGTTGATTGCTGGGCGACTCCATGAGGGAAGTGCCAGATCATTGAGTCCCTCACCTTTCCTTTTTGATCTTTTACGAAAATTGCTGATTTAGGATTTTCACGAAGAAGTTTGCTCAAGTCGGATCCATTCAATTTTTGCTTTTTGGGCTTTGGAGTGCCCGTCCAACTTAAAATCGTCGGGTAAAAGTCCAAGGCATTTACCATCACATTACTCACTTGGTCTGGCTTTATATCGGGACCAGTAATAATAAAAGGTACTCGTACCCCACCCTCCTTCGCATTAATTTTACCTTTATCCAGAGGATAGTTATCAGTAATGATCTCTCCTGGAACACGTTCCATTCCTCCATTATCTGAAGTTAAAATGATATAGGTGTTCTCAATTAGTTTATGCCCTGGCCAACGCGGATCTTCAGTCTCTTTAAGATAATTGACAACCATGCCAAAATAATGATCAAGCATTTCGACCATCGCACAGTAAAAAGGGTTTTTTTGCCCAGTTAAAGGCCAGCCCTTCGGATCACTGGGGAAATCAACGCCCAGTTTATTGCAGTATTTTTCGAGCAATGCCTTACTTCGAGAATGAATGGGGGTGTGAACTAACCAAGCGGCGTAATAAAGAAAGAACGGCTTGCCTTTATTTTTTTTTATAAACTCAAGGGCATCATTTGTCGTTTGATCCTTGGGGAATCCATCTTTATCCAACTGGTATGGATCGTCTTTGGCTTTAGTCGCAAAGCCTAGCAAGCGACTTGGTCTCATCGCACGACTTTCTCCAAGGTCGTGCCATGTAAAATCGAAGCCTTGATCCTCTGGTTGGGGAAAAGCGTTATGATCGATTGCCATGTGCCACTTCCCGGTATGACCTGAGACATATCCGTTACTTTTTAGAGCTTCTGGAATTGTCACCTCCTCGAGCCGCATTCGGCCGCTATACCAAGGATCCATGATTGAATGAGCAGTCTTATTATAGGGCGTGGGTGGATTCCCTCCGACTACATGAGTCTTTTGAGCGACCGCAGGGTGTCTGCCGCTCATAATTGCACAACGACTGGGAGCACAGGTGGGAGCGGGTGAATAACCTTGACGAAAAAGAACCCCTCTTTTCGCCAATGCATCTATATTTGGAGTTTCCATGGGAGATTTCTCGTCAATGTCGTAACAGCTAACATCTTGCCACCCTAGGTCATCCGCAAGCAAAAGGACGACATTAGGAGATGTGGGCCGAGTGGTTTCGCCAAAAGAAAGCACGGCAGGACTTAAAAATAAAAATAAGTTACGAAATAAGTACATGGCTTATGAGTGGAGTAATAATGGATTAAAGGTTCGTTGACCTCACTTGGTTATGTTTCTCTTTCGGGTGAAAAATGGACAATGTAAAATTACTGGACTAACAACGACACATTCATAGTTTTGTACTAACTCTGATTTCTTGAATCTAGTTACTGTATCAGTGACCAATTTTCAATTCTAGACCTGAGCAATTGATGAATATAGCTTTCTTACAATAACTTGCATCTCAGAAAATTTTTCTTTCATAGAGGAGAGAAGTTTAAATTGGGCTCGAACTCTATCAACATTGTGGCCTGGTCGTTTCACTTTAAAATATACATCTCCTTCGAGGTAGTCGGCTAAGAAACGAAGACCTAGTTCATAGGTAATGACTTTGGGAGCCAAGGCGAGGTTCTCAATCTCACAAGATTCAAGCATTTCTCCAGTCGAGCAATGATAGCCTTTTACAATTGCTTCAAATATTTCAGGTAAAAAGAAAACCTTGTCCAGGTCAGGTTCATCTTCCAGCGCAGAACATGCTGCGGTTCTTACTAAATCGCCAAAATCGTGCAAAACACAACCAGACATAACCGTATCAAGATCAACCACACACATTCCTTGACCCGAAGTTTTATGAAGGAGTATATTATTCAATTTGGTGTCGTTATGAACGACTCGTAAGGGGAAGTGCTTCCCTTGGATTGCATCTGCCAAGCTTTCATTCTCCAATGCAAATTCAATCAAGTCTTGAACTTCTTTGACCCGATTGAACTCATCTTTTTTTAAAACAGTTAGAAAATGTTCAAACCTTAATCGGGTGTTGTGAAAATCTGCAATGGTTTCAATAAGTGGCTCTCCTGGAAGATCAGCTAATTTTGCCTGAAAATCGCCAAATGCTTTAGCCGCTTCATATGCCTGAGTTAGATTTTCAGGGACCTCAAATGATCGGCCTCCGTCAATGAATTTTGTGACTCTCCAATAATTGCCATCTTTGTCCTGAAAAAAAGGTCGATCGTCTTTCGCTAGAACTAAGCACAAAGCTTGCTTGTCTGATCTTTCTGTTAGAAGCTTTGTTTGCAAATGTTGAGTAACCCGTAGGAAGTTTTCCATTAAACCTTCAGGATTTTTGAAAACTTCGTGATTGATTCTTTGTAAGGTATATCGATTTGTTAAATTATTACTTTCGCAAAACAACAAAA
>Ga0209711_10000680_pt1 | contig 34619 bp, 35 predicted proteins | sample ArcticOcean_MG_C_7_FD_187441 | JGI IMG/M metagenome (GOLD analysis project Ga0209711, IMG submission 187441) | Marine microbial communities from western Arctic Ocean - ArcticOcean_MG_CB11_88 (SPAdes) (version 2) | ecosystem: Environmental > Aquatic > Marine > Oceanic | place: Arctic Ocean...
CTATTGCAGTCGACCCCATACGCATCGCATTCAAGGTTGGACCCGAGCCGAGAGCAAAGAACTCATCGCCTTTCTGACCCGTCATCTGACTCAGGATCAGTATGTAACCCGGTTAACCTGGACCAAAGGGACCCTGGCGATGTGGGACAATCGCTGCTTATTCCACAATGCGCTCAATGACTACCAGGGGCATCGTCGGCACATGCATCGGGTCATCATTCAAGGAGATCGTCCGGCTTAAGGTGACGCTGAGACCGGGTGATATGTAGGCTATCAAATATAGCGATTGAGAACGGTCCTGAGCGCTGACAGGTTCTTGTTAACCCGGGCGCGGATTGGACTCAAGGCCCAATCAATCAATGAATCAATGAATCAATCAGTCAATTCAAGAGCTTGTTCAATGCAATGAGTCAAGGATCAAGGCAATGTCATCCTGGCAGGTTGTTGGATTCACGATGCAAAGCCTTAAAACGGTTTCGCCTTGGTATTTCGTTGGCATGACAAAACCATCCCCACGCTCAAGCAGTTGTTGGCTCCACTGCGTGTAGGCGCTGGCGTCCCAGCCAATGCGTTTAAAAATAACCACAGACAGATGCGGCGGCAACATCAGTTCTAGGTGATCGCTGGCCTCAATGAGGTCTGCAGCCTGCTGCGTCAAAGACAAGGTTTGCTCAACCGCCTGGGCGTAGGCATCGGTGCCGTGGGTGGCGAGACTAAACCAAAAGGGTAGGCCACGGGCGCGCCTTGAGAGATGATGCGCGTAATCAGATGGATTCCAGATGCCATCGTAGAGCACCTCCAAATAGTCGCCGTGCTGCCGGTGCGCGAGGCGCGCGGGTTCTGGCGCGCGATACAATAAGGCGCAGCAATCAAAGGGCGCGAATAACCATTTGTGTGGATCGACGATAAAGCTATCGGCGCGTTCGATGCCCGTGAACTGATCTCGGATACTGGGCGCTGCGAGTCCTGCCGCGCCGTAGGCGCCATCGATATGGAGCCAAATCGTTTCCGCGCCGCAGACGTCAGCGATACCGGCCAGATCATCAATAAAGCCGAGGTTGGTTGTGCCGCTGGTGGCGACAACCGCAAAGACCCGAGCCCGGTCTTCTGGGGTCAGTTCATCGATCGCCCGGCGCAATTCAGACCCGAGCATTCTGCCATCGCAGGGTACGGTTGTAATGTCGGCATCCATCACAAAAGCCGCTTGCGCGACAGAAGAATGCGCGCCTTCGGAGGTTATGATGAGGCCCCGGGTTGTGGTGGTTTGATCTTGGCGCCATTGGCTGCGAGCGGTGATCAGTGCGCTGAGGTTGCCCGCGGTGCCGCCGCTTACAAAAACCCCGCCGGCGCCGGCTGGAAAGCCTGCTAGGTCTGAAAGCCATCGCAGGGCATCGTTTTCGGCCAGTACCGCACCCGCGGCCTCCAGCCACGACGTACCGCAGATGCTGGACGCGCCAACCACCAGATCAAATAGCGTTGCCGCTTCGGTTGGCGCAGCGGGTACAAAGGAAAAAAACCGCGGGTGATCAACAGAAATACAGGCTGGGGCCAGTACGTCGGTAAAAATACGCAGGGCTTCGAGGCCGCCCAGACCTTCTTTACCGATGGTCTGGCCGACCATTGCGCGCAAGGTCGCCTCGGGTTTAGGGCCATCAAGCGTTGGGGGATTCATTCTGATGCGTTCAACCGCGTAACGAAGAATAGCTTGGGTGAGGACCTCGGTGCTTGAGTCTTGCTGATGCATCACGCGCGCCTTTTCTGGGTTGTCCAGATCAGTATAAGTTGAAACAACCGAGGCAGCCTATCTTTGAGGGCCCCAAACCGTGGTATAAAAGATATCAATTCAGTCATAAATATTTAGGAGGCGATGGAGATGAACATACAAGATAAGGTTGTTGTCATCACCGGTGGCAGCGGCGGCATTGGTCAAGCCATGGCTAAGGCCTTTAAAGCCTATGGCGCGACCGCGGTGGTGCTGGCAGACCTTGATCCGGCGGCGGTTGATCAAGCAGCAAAGGCACTTGAATGCGATGGCCGCGTCTGTAATGTGACCCAAGAAGCGGAAGTTTGTGCCCTGGTGGATTGGGTGATCGCTCGACATGGTCGCATCGATTTGTTTTGCTCAAATGCCGGCGCCGGTGGGCAAGGCGTCTTGACCGATGCCGAAAACGCAGTCTGGCAGAATCAATGGGAATTGCATGTGATGAGTCACGTCTATGCGGCCAGAGCCGTGCTGCCTGGGATGTTGGCGCAAGGGTCGGGGTATTTGTTGAATACAGCCTCGGCAGCCGGACTTTTGGCGGCGCTGGGTTCTGGACCATATTCCGTGACCAAAGCGGCGGCGGTAAAACTCGCAGAATTCTTAGCCATCACCCATGGGGATGATGGCATTGGTGTGTCGGTGCTCTGCCCGCAAGGGGTTAATACCGCAATGGCGCCGAAGCGTTTGGGTGACGGTCAAACCGATGGCATTATCGAGCCTGAGGTTCTAGCGCAGTGCGTTGTAGACGCGCTAGCCGAGGAGCGCTTCCATGTGCTGCCGCATGCGGAGGTTGAAGAGTACGTCCGGCGCAAGGGTGACAATATTGATCGCTGGCTCAATGGGATGCGAAGGCTTCGTAGACAATCGTTGTAGCGGGTCTATAAAGCGGGTAAATCCTTCATGGGTTTCTTGTTGCGCAGCAGGGTGATGGGGATCATAAACAGTGGCATGAGTTTGTCGTAGTGCGTGGGCGAGATGCGCTGGGCGAGGTCCATCAGTTTTGCATCTAACCCAATAAAAATTCTGCTGCGGCGGCGTGTGACGCCATCCAAAATAACCTGAGCTGCGCGGCTTGGATGCATGCCATTGTCGCGAAAAAGATCACTCATTTCGGTTTGACTGCCATTGAGGCCCAGCAGACTTTTCTGCTGAACTTCGGATTCGTCGGTTTCTGAAAACCGGGAGTTTTTAATAATATTGGTGCCGATGTGCCCTGGATGCACGCAGTGGACAGACAGATTCGTGCCCTTAAATTCGCGCGCAAGGCCTTCGGTGAAGCCCCGGACCGCAAATTTGGTGGTGTGATAGACCGACTGTTTGGCGACCGCAATCATGCCGAAAATCGAGGAGGTGTTGACCAGAGCAGCCTCCGGCTGTTGCCTTAGGTACGGCAAAAATGCCCGGGTGGCATTCACGACGCCATTGAGATTGATATTCATGACCCAATCCCAATCGGCTTCGGTCATGGTTTCGAACTCTGCGCCAACGGTTACCCCTGCATTATTAAACAACAGGTCGACCTTGCCATGCCGGGCAATCACTTGCTCGGGGAGTGCTTCGACGGCGGCTTTGTCTGCCATGTCCAGCGGGATTGAGGACACCGCCACGTTGTAACGTTGCAGGAGCGTTTCAGTCTCGGCCAAGGTCTCGGTGTTGACATCACAAATGACGACATCGGCACCGGCTCGAGCCAGTAAAATGGCAAGGTATCGGCCCATGCCAGAGCCGGCGCCGGTGACCACAGCAACTTTTTGAGCAAAGCTTTTCATAAACAAATCCTTTAGAGATTGGAGCAGTAAAACCGATTGCGATAACCCTTTCAAGGCCTCGAGCATAGGGTCTGCTGCCGGGTGATCATCAGGCCCCAGTGACGGTCTAAGCTGGCGTCCTTTTGTGCTTAACACACGGTTTGCAAATGCGCTTGCCGTCTCAGAGGACGGTGTATGGCGTGATGCGTTTAATCGCTAATGGCCAACGGTTAAAAGCCAACAACCAACAACTGTTGAGTCGAGACGTGATTAGGGTCTGGTTTGTGCTGTTCCTGCTAAGTGATGGAATTGCTGTGTATTGGGCGCGCTGCTCGAGTTTGGGGCGTCAACCGATGACGGTTAACATGATGGGTCGGCACTGCGCCGGTTAGAATTAAACGGGTTTAACAGCAGGTACAGAATGACAACAGCAATTTTTCATTTGGCCGCAGCGCCCGATTGGCGGGAGGCCGAGGCAGCACAGCGTACTTATTTTCCGCCGACCTTTGCGCAAGACCAAATGACCCACGCGGCGGCAGATATTGCGACCTTGATTAAGGTGGCGAATCAGTTTTATCGGGCTTTACCGGGCCCTTGGTTGATCTTGGAAGTGAGCATCACGGCACTTGCAGCCCAAAACATTCCGGTCAAGTTCGAGCCGGCGGCACCGGTTGGGGCGCGCGTTGATCATTTCGAGGGTAGCGATGCGGTGCTGTTTCCGCACATCTATGGCGGCATTCCGGCCACTGCGGTGGGATTTGTTGGTGTTTTGCCCCAGAACGACAAGGGTGAATTTATCGAGCCGAATGAACTCAACCTACAATTTCATAAGCCGGTTTGACAAGATAGATCGCTTGCGGTGGAACATGAAGCAAGCGCCTTCGGACTGAGTCGTCGGGATGCGCTATGGCCTTTGCACAAGGGCCAGCCGAGAAAAACATTGTCGAGGGCAGAGGGCATGGCGCACGGTGTCCGAACTGGGTTTGCATCGAATACGGTCATGCGGTCATATCGTCATGCTCACAGATAGGAATGCAATCACGGCGTGATACGGTCAGGCCATTAAACGATCAAATGTCCGATAACCGATAACCGATAAGCGACAACCGATAACCGATAACCGATAACCGACAACCAATGACAGATCAGTCTGTGATTAGACAATCAATTGATCTGTTGATTGGGCCCACGATCAAACCGGTTGTTTGGTTCGTCGCCTATGAGCAAGTGTCTTGCTGTAACGATTGGATCTGTTCCGGCTTGCGCGTTAATCTTGGGCAAGGTCTGCACAGAGGACGGGTATGGGCAGATCAGCCAGGCTATTCTGCCGCAGTGCGTCAGGCCCATCTTGTGCTCGAACCTGTTTTGGCATTGGTCTGAGCGCGCTGGCCACGCAACGGCTCCGAAAGTTTAAGTAAGGGAAACTATGGATGTTTTGAATGAGGATCAACTGGCCTATTGGGATGGCGAAGCAGGCGCAACCTGGGTCCGTAATCAGATTCATCTTGATCAGCTTTTAGGGCCTTTCACCCAAGCTTTGATGACAGGCGCCGGCAACGTTTCCGGTAAAGCGATCTTAGATCTCGGCTGCGGGTGTGGCGAAACCGCGTTGCGCCTGGCTGAACAAGGTGCCGAAGTCATCGGTATTGATTTATCGCGAGAAATGTTGGCGCATGCGAATCAGCGCCGAGGCGCGAAGGCGAATCCCGAATTCCACCAAGCCGATGGGGCTGTTTTTACGGCTGAGCGATCCTTTGATTTAATTGTCTCGCGGTTTGGCGTCATGTTTTTCAACGATCCAGAGCCGGCACTGCGTCATCTGCGCAGCTTATTAAAGCCCGACGGTGAGCTGCTGCTGGCATGTTGGCAGGCGCCAACGCTTAATCCTTGGATGTCGGTTGGAGGGCGCGCGATCGCACCCTTTTTACCGCCATCAAGCGAGGTGCGGGATCCAAAGGCCCCGGGCCCCTTTGCCTTTAGCGATCAAACCTATGTGGGCGGGTTGCTGGCGCGCGCAGGTTATGCATCCATTGAATTTGAGTCGGTGGTGAAAGCCCTCACCGTCGCCACCAATCTTGACGAGGCGATGGCATTCCAGAATCAGATTGGGCCCGCCGCAAGCGCGTTCAAGTCGCTGCCAAACACCGTTGTTGCCGAAGCGACCGCTGCGATGCGGGCAGCGATCGCCCCTTTCTGTGGGGCGAGTGGGGTTGTGATGGAAGGCGCTATTTGGTTAATCAGGGCGAGGTATTCGTAACCTTTCATTGTCCATTCTGCGTCAATATTGGCGCGTTCACCGAGCCAAATATGGGTCATTAATCATGAGCGATCGAGTTTATAAAGGAGTTTTATCGTGGATTTAAGTCAAGCGGTTTGTATTGTTACCGGTTCATCATCTGGCGTTGGTGCCGCGACGGCCCGTCTAATGGCCAGTCGAGGCGCGCGCGTTGTGATTAATTATGCGCGAAGTGCCGCAGCTGCCGAGGCCGTCGCGACAAGTTGCCGTGAATTGGGCGGCGAGGCTTTGGTTTGCCAAGCGGATGTCAGTCGAGATGCCGATTGCCGGTCGCTTGTTGCCCAAACTCTTGGGCAATGGGGGCGAATTGACGCGCTGGTTAACAATGCCGGCACAACAAAATTTGTCGCCCATGGTGATCTTGATGGCTTGGATGAAGCAGATTTTCACAACATCTATGGGGTGAACGTGATTGGGGCTTTTCAAATGGTGCGTGCAGCACGACCGGCTCTGACCGCCTCAGGCCGCGCGGCCGTTGTGAATGTCGCATCGATCGCAGGCGTCAAAGGCGTTGGATCATCCATCGCCTATGCTGCCTCCAAAGGCGCGTTGATTACCATGACGATGTCGCTGGCGCGCGTGCTTGGACCCGAAATTCGAGTCAATGCCGTCTGTCCTGGTTTTATCGAGGGTGAATGGCTGGCCGAGGGGATGGGGCAAGCCGTCTACGACCAGACTCGGTCGTTTTTACACGCGAAGACCCCCTTGCAGCTGACCTGCACGGCCGAGACCGTCGCGGAATCGATTTTATCGTTTATCGACAGTCATTCGGTTGTCACCGGCCAGCACTTGGTGCTGGATGGCGGGCATTTACTGCTATAGCGTCCTAGCGATTACCATTAACGGCGGGTCTACTGCGTCCGCTGGGTGAAAAGGACCGGGTCCGGTTCGGTGAGGCCTTCTTCGGTGGTGCTGAATGAACATTGCCATTCGAGCGATCCCCTGACTTTTGATCGCTTGCAACTTGTGGATTGCTGCTGCGGTTGGGTCTTGCTGAGCGGGCTTGGTTACTCTGATTTCTGGCGCCCTGTTTTGCCGGGGCACCTTGTCGTGGGTTGCTTCTCGGCCGGCTTGGAACGGAGCCTGATTCGGGTACTTGATGATCGGGTTCAAAGCCTTCAATTTCAACGCGTTCAATGGGTTTTAAGATCAAGCGCTCGATATCGCGTAATTGCTTAAATTCATCCGCCGCAACCAGCGATACGGCGGAGCCGGAGCTGCCCGCGCGTGCTGTTCGGCCGATTCGATGCACATAGTCTTCTGGAACATTGGGGAGATCGAAATTCACAACCCTCGGTAGGGCTGCAATGTCGATGCCTCGGGCAGCGATATCGGTCGCAACCAAGATATCGATCAGACCATCTTTAAAGCCCGACAGGGCGCGGGTTCGGGCGCCTTGGCTCTTATTACCATGGATTGCATCGGACTGAATGCCTGCCTTCAGAAGCTCTTTAACCAGTTTGTTTGCACCATGCTTGGTTCGGCTAAATACCAGAACCTGTCGCCAACCCTCTGATCGGATCAGATGGATCAAGAGTTGGGTCTTGGATTTCTTATCCACCGTGTGGACAACTTGATGAATATTTTGCGCCGTGGTGTTTCTCGGTGCGACATCAATTTCAACCGGGTCGGTTAGCATGGTTTTTGCCAATTTTCGGATTGGATCGGAAAACGTGGCCGAAAACATCAGGTTATGACGACGGGCCGGGAGTTTCCCTTGGATCCGCTTGACGTCGGGTATAAAACCCATATCGAGCATCCGATCGGCTTCGTCCAGCACAAAGATACTCACCTGGTCTAGCTTCACGGCATTTTGACCAACCAGGTCAAGGAGTCTACCGGGGGTGGCGACCAGGATATCAACGCCACCGCGTAAGGTTTTCATTTGCGGGTTGATGTTGACCCCACCAAAAACGACCGCCGCGCGTATGTCGAGATATTTGCTGTAAGCAAGAATGTTTTCGTAAATCTGGGCAGCAAGTTCACGTGTTGGGGTGATGATTAAAACCTGAGTTCGATTGGCCGCGCGGGTTACGCCGTTGGCCTTGAGCCTTTGTAATATGGGTAGGACAAACGCCGCCGTTTTACCGGTGCCGGTTTGGGCAGAGGCCATAAGGTCCTTGCCAGAAAGCACGACCGGAATGGCCTGCGTCTGAATGGCAGTGGCTTCCACGTAGTTTTTATCGGCCAGTGCCGTTTGTAATTCGGGCAGTAACCCGAGATCTTGAAATTGAGTCATAGTAGTCCTGTTGACCGACGATTAAGAGGGCATTGAAGCGTGTTGGTCGTTGAAGTCTGGTCTTTGCAACGGGCAGTGCCAATCGATGGCGTGATGAAAGCCGGCAACACCCTTCAAATTGAAGACCAGGAGGGTCCAGTAGCCAGCGAGGCGCACCTTACGAGTTACGATGCCGAAAAGCAACCGTTTATCGAAATCGAGTTAGGCGCTGAAGGCTTGGCGGGCAACAGAAAAGCCCTTAAAAAATCGCTTAAACAGGGCGGTTGGTGCTGAGTTTGATCGCAGGGGTTAAACCGTCTGGTCGATCAATCGGCCGACTAATTGGTTGGTTGACTTCGCGACGTCGACATTGGCTTCTAATTGATTCTGAGCCTGCACGCGCTCGACCATCATATCCTCAAAGCCTGCCTTACGACCTTGATTGACCTGTCCAGAGGCATTGTAGGTCTCAACCGGCACTTCAGGCGGCTGCCTGGTTGTGGCCTTCTGGCTTGGGGATTGGGGCATGACTGAAAGTTCGGGCTCGCTGGCCGTCGACAGCTCAGCCGCACGTTGACCAATGTCAGCAAGACGCTGAGACGCATCTTGAATACCGCTATAGGCTGGTGAGCTCACGTTCATACCATTGAGTATAGCGCTAATCAGGGCAGAAGAAACCCAGAATGAAACACCCACGCCGGATTGGTCAGCGTCGAAGGCTCGAGCGCCTGTTTGTCAGGCCCTTAATCCCCTAAAAGTTCTGACTTTTAGGGGCTGGATTGGGCGCGCGCAGCAAGGCTCCGGCCTCGGCTGGGGCCGATGGGTTAGACCGCCACGACCCGTTACAAGCTCTTGCAAGCAGGTCGCGGGTGTTAATCAGAGGCTGCTTGGGCCCCAAAGGCGCCTGTGGGGCGGTCGCCCTCGCACCCAACCCCGCGGGTTTTAGCTTGATAATTGTGCGGGTACCGAAAAGGTGTCCGCTGCCAATCCTACGGCCTTTAGGCTGTAGTCCCACAGTTGGGTTCTGAGGCCCTGATCCTGGGCGCTTTGTGCGGGCTTTTTGATCAGACATTGGTCGTAGTAGGCGCCGGTGGTTTGATTCAGACTCGGGTCAGATGCCAGTAGGATGCTGGTTTTAGCCCCTTCTTCTGGTGTGATGAAGACTAGACCCAAGAGTTTTCGAACGAGCCAGGGCAGGTCCCGAACGATATCGGTCGCGACCCCGCCCGGATGAAGGGCGTTCGATGTCACCTGTGTCCCCGACAGGCGTTCCGCTAATTCAAATGCGAACAAGACATTGGCCAACTTAGACTGACCATAAGCGCGTTGGCCGCTGTATTGGGCGGCACCTTTAAACGACGCAAAATCCAGTTTCGCTTTTTGATGAAGCATCGAGGAAACCGTAATAATTCGGGCGCTCGGTTGCCCAAGCATTAACGGTAATAGTAATTGGCTCAGTAGGAAGTGGCTGAGATGGTTTACCCCGAATTGCATTTCAAACCCTTGTTGGGTCATTTGTTGTTTAGCCGGAAATAGGCCCGCGTTGTTAATCAGCACATCGAGCTGTTGATATTCAGCGAGGTAGGCGTCAGCCAGCGCTCGAACGCTTGAAAGGTCCGATAAATCAACGGCTAGATGACGGGCGCTTGGACCTAAGGCGGTAAGGGCTGCATCCGTCTTGGCAGAGGCTCGGCTGGCAATGACAACGGCTGCACCCTGGGCGATCAGCGCTTTGGCGGTTTCAAAGCCGATGCCGCTGTTGCCGCCGGTAATGAGAATTTTTTTGCCGTGCATTGTATGCGTCATCGTGAATCCTGAACCGTTGAGCGGGGTCGAAAAAGTCATGGAAATCTTAACATGCCGTGATGGTTTGTTAATGCGGGTCGCATTGACTTTGATTCGGCCCAGTTCTATGTTGCAGAGACAAAACTGTTTGTTAAAAGCCATAAGGGGACAATATGAGTCAGCGTGTCAAAGTAGCCGGTGTCGGCATGATTCCATTTACCAAACCAGGTGCCAGTGATGATTACCCGGTGATGGGTGAAACGGCTGCTCGGTTGGCCTTAGAAGATGCGGGGATCGATTATAAGGACGTTCAGCAAGCCTATGTGGGTTATGTCTATGGGGATTCGACCTCTGGGCAGGCCGCGCTCTACGGGTTAGGACTAACCGGTATTCCGGTGGTGAATGTTAATAATAACTGTGCCACGGGCTCATCGGCCTTATTTCTGGCCCGACAAGCGGTGGCCTCGGGTGTGGTTGACTGCGCGCTTGCGCTCGGTTTTGAGCAGATGAACCCCGGGGCATTGGGCGCAGCTTTTTCTGATCGACCCAGTCCCCTCAAGCGCTTTTTTAAAGCGCGAAAGGCGCTGCAAGGGGTCGACAAAATGGCGCCAGATGCTGCGCAATACTTTGGTGGGGCCGGCAAAGAATATGCCGAGCAATATGGCACTCGGGATGAAACCTTCGCCAAGATTTCAGCAAAAGCGCGGATTCATGCGGCGAATAATCCGTACGCGGTCTTTCGAGAGTTGCTCAGTGTTGAGGAAATTATGGCCTCGCCCCACATATTTGGTCCGCTAACACGTTACCAGTGTTGTCCACCCACCTGTGGCGCGGCCGCGGCCGTCATTTGTAGTGAAGATTTTGCCCGTAAGCATGGGTTAAACAACACAATCACCATCAAAGCCCAAGCGATGACCACCGATTTTGAGAGCACGCTACAGGCAGGTTCACTGCGCAAACTGGTGGGTGTTGACATGGCGAAGGCTGCGGCTGACCAAGTCTATGAGGAAGCCGGTATTGGGCCCGAGGACATCCAGGTGGTCGAACTGCATGATTGTTTCACAGCCAATGAACTGTTGACCTACGAAGCCCTCGGATTGACCGCTGAAGGCACTGCTGAAAAGTTCATCTGGGATGGCGACAATACTTATGGCGGGCGGGTGGTCACCAATCCGTCGGGTGGGTTGTTGTCGAAAGGCCATCCACTAGGCGCCACAGGTTTAGCGCAATGTACCGAGCTGGTTTGGCAGTTGCGGGGCGATGCTGGGCCCCGTCAGGTGCCGGGTGCGCGTCATGGTCTTCAGCACAACCTGGGGTTGGGTGGCGCGTGTGTCGTGACCTTGTACAGCGCCGATTAAGGCCGGTTCTGATCGATGCCTTAAAGGCGCCACCAACTAAGGAGCGCGGCCTGTGCCGAAACTAACGGTGGATGAGCAGCAAGCGCTGCTGACAGAACCCGGTATCGTGATGCGTATTGGTGTTGTTGATGAAAACGGCGCTCCTTACGTGACGCCGATTTGGTTTTGGTATGAAGAGGGCTGCGTTTTTTTCACGCCGAGGCAGAAGTCTGCCTGGTTTGATTGCCTGAAGCGGGATCCCAGAGTGTCCTTGTGTATCGATGAGCAGGCGCTCCCCTATCGAAAGGTTTTGGTCAATGGGGTTGCTGAGTTGCAGTTTGATGTTGGCAGTGATGCGCTTTGGCGATCCACCTACCGTCAAATGGCAGCGAAATATGTTGGCCCCTCCGGTGCTGAAAAGTATGTTTCAGACACGATTGATCAACCGCGGGCGTTATTCCGCATCGAACTTGCAGGGGCTTTGGTGAGCAGTTGGCGGATGCCAATTGCAGATGAGCCGGGAATGGGCATCTGGGCCAAGCGCTATTTTGTTCCAGGCACTGAGTTTTAGGCGGCGGGCGCCGGCTTCAAAAGGAGCGGGCTGAGGGCCTCGTTGAGGCTCGGCTGATCCTTAAGGCATGGATTATGCAGTCGATGGATCCTGCGATGTGGTAGACCCAGGGCAAAAATTTGCGCGCTGAAATGTTGCTCAAACAATGCGGATAAATTGCCAGAGCGTTGGTGCTCATTCAACGCGACGTTGAGTTGCGCCTGCAAGGCTTTGGCTTGCCCGTGACAATAAAACTGTAGCGGCATGGGGTAGTACAAAACATCATCGGTCGCGATCATCAGCTCTGGAAACGGTTTCCCATAGTCGTCGAAGACCGCGCGCACCTCGTTCGCGCCCAGGCAGAGGTAGTCCGCCGCGCCGCGGGCAACCTGTTCAAAACAAGCCGATAAATGCGCTTGAGTGGCAACGTTATAACCATTGGCATGAAAGATCGGGACATCCGCCCAGTCGGCGGGTAGCCCGATGGTAGCCTGTTTGAAGGGCGCGTTTCGGTTGGTTTGGAACCAACTGTGTTGGTCCCGTCGATAAATTGGGATTCGGCAACCCAAGATACCGAAGGCGATGGGGCTTGTGATGATTCGTTTTTCAACCCCTTCAAATTTGGGATTACCGGCGACGGTGATGAGCAGATCAAATCCCTCGTTAAAGATTTCGGCTTCGCCCTGGACCGTCAACCGGTCACTGTGATCAATTTCGAGGTTTATGCTTGGGTCAATCTGTGACAGTAATTGTCGAACGAGTTCAGCTTCATAGTGTTGCCGGGGCTGGGACTTGTTACCGTTCCAGAATCGAATCTGTTTGGGTCGGGCGTTCATGAACTGGGCCGTGGGATCAAAGAGACAAAAATGGTTTCCTGTGCGGCCATCAGAAAGCAAGACTCACGGGGTTGAGCTGCCAGAGCGCAAAGTTCAGTGCGGACGCGAAGGTCACCCAAAGCGCATAGGGCGCGAGCAGCCACGCGCTCAGACCATCCACTTGACGCGCCCCTTGGATCAGGCCGGCAATCAGCAGCAGTAAGATTGAAATATTAAGCATGGCCAACGCGCCCCAATGCCAGACAAAAAACACCCAAGACCAAAGTCCGTTTAACAAGAGTTGCCCGTAGAAAAACAGCAGCACTGGGTGTGCTAAGTGTAACGTTCGCCGCCAAATGCGGTAACCGGAATAGGCCATCATGAGGTAAAGCGTCGTCCAAACAGGGCCGAACAAGGCGGCGGGTGGCGCCCAAGTGGGTTGGCTTAGCGCGGCGTAAAAGCTTCCTGCTTGGATTGAGCCAATACTGCCGATGACAGCGGTCAGGCTGGTTAGGCCGAAGAGGACGAGTGCGGCCTTAATGCGCGATCCGCTCGGGCTCATAAGGTTAGCGCGGGCCATATGCTAGCAACATTGGCGTTGTTTTGCGGTTCATGGTGACGAGGGTTCCTTGATGGCAGAATGCCGGGCGGTTCAGCGCCGGCGTACAGCGCGAGCTTCTGTGCGCGGGGCCCGCTGATGGTGTTGAATGTGTTGACGCATGGTTTGTGACAATGCTTTAGTTGGACCTTATCACGAAGGGTTGATGGCGGACGGGTGAATTGACTGGAAAAGTCGCGATTGTGACGGGTATGACGATCACCCTCAATGGCCGGCGGCGTATGCCATAGTGGTTGGGTTGGCCGAACAAGGCGTTGAGTTTGTCCGGCCTAAGTTTGGATTCGGCATCTTCCCGGTCTTTGCGCGGTTGTTGAGCGACCCAATAATGGCAGGGTGCAAACAAGGTCAGGCAGCATTAACTTTGAGCGAAAGGTGTAAATGATCGAGAACAAGGAAATAGACATGCAGCATGGGTTCCCAGGCGTCTTTCAATACGCCTATTTCGTTGAAAACCTGGCGGCTTCCGCTGCGCAGTTTGCCGCATTGCTGGGGGCGGGTCCTTTTTTCATCACGCGGCACCACAAGACCGACGTGTTTATGTATCAAGATACTTCGTTAGAGGCGGATGTTTCCTATGCGTTTGGTTATGCCGGCGCCGCTCAAATTCAACTCATCGAGCAGCACGATGCCACCCCATCGATTTACCTTGATATGTTTCCATCGGGGTCCTTTGGTTTGCATCACGTTGCTAAGTTGGTCGAAGATTATCCGGCCGCCAAGCAGGCATTGGTTGATCAAGGTATCGCCCTGTCGTGTGAGTTGTATGCCGATGGGGTTTGGGCATCCTATTTTGACACCCGGCCGCAGATCCATTGTTATACCGAGCTGCACTCTATCTCGGAGCGTATCCTCAAAACTTTTTCCCGTTGGCAGGCGGCGCATCAAAATTGGCATCCTGGGGCGCCGATTTTTATTGAACCTGCATCGGGCACTTGAGGAATGACTTGAGCCGAAGTGCAGGGCATGATGGTTTTAAAAGTCGGCGGCAAAAAATGTAACCCAACCTAATCCAAGGACATCTGATGACATTACCGGGAACGAACGACACGCTTCGAGACGCCTTACAAGATGTGAACACCCCCAACTTGTTGTTGGTCTTAGCGACCATCACAGGCGATGACATTTGGTTGAGCGACCGGTATGCGCCGGCGGCCATTGAGGCGCCCGAGGGCAGTTTGTTCCCGGATGACTCCGGCGGCTATAGCCCAGAGTTGACCGTTGAAATTCGCGAGCAGGCCATTGAGATTCTCGCAGGGGTCCGAGATGGCCATCGACCCTTAGGAGCGACCCCTAATCTCGCGCGCTTCCACCACATGCTTGAGTTCTCAACCGGTGAGGCGGTTGAGCTTGGCACTGCAGAAATGTTGATGGAGGAAACCCGCTTTAAAAACCGCGATACCCAGTGGTTACCAGAGCTTCAAACTGCTGTGACGAACGGCCAAGCAGCAGATTTTCGGGTTCTGATTGTTGGTGCGGGTATGTCTGGCCTCGGCACAGCAGCCAAGCTGAAAGAAGCGGGCATCGCCTTTACCATTCTTGAAAAGAACGATGCCGTGGGCGGTACCTGGTACGAAAACCGTTATCCGGACTGCGGGGTTGATACGCCGAACCATTTTTATTCGTACTCGTTCCATCGAAATCCCGATTGGTCTGGGTATTTCTCTAAGCGCGATGAGCTCCATGCTTATTTCGAGCAGTGCGCGGACGAGTTCAACATCCGAGACCACATCCAATTTGGCTGTTCGGTAACGCGGATGGTTTTTGACGAAGACCAAAACACCTGGTCGGTATCCTATTCAAGTGGCAGTGGTGAGCCGCAAACCGAGACGTTTAACGCGGTGGTGAGCGCTGTGGGCCAGTTGAACCAGCCGTCCATACCGAAGATCGAGGGTTTATCATCATTCCAAGGCTCGATGTGGCATTCGGCGAGATGGCAGGATGAGGATTTAACGGGCAAGCGCGTCGGTGTGATCGGCACCGGCTGCAGTTGCGTTCAACTCTTGCCGAAGACGGCTGATCGTGCAGACCATACGCTGGTCTTTCAGCGAACCCCGCATTGGGTGGCGCCGGCGCGAGACTACTACAAACCGGTTGAGCCAGGTTTAATTTGGGCGCTGAACCACATCCCATATTATGCTGAGTTTCATCGGGCTCGAATGATCCTGATCTTTGGGGATCGGTCTTGGCCAGCGGTGGTGGTTGATCCCGCCTGGGAAGATCAGTCTGTTTCAGTCAATGAAGCCAACCACGCGATGCGAGAAGTGCTGATTGATTTTGTTAAAACAGGCTTGGGCTCAAAACAAGATTATGTGCCGCATTGCGTCCCGGACTTCCCAGTCTGGGGAAAGCGGTTAATTGTCGATAATGGTTGGTATGAAACCCTCGCTAGAGTGGATGTGAGTTTGGTCTCGGATGGGATCAAGCGGGTCACGGAAACAGGTATCGAAACAACAGACGGTGATCACCACGCCCTGGACGTTCTGATCTTGGCGACCGGGTTTAAGTCCAATGAATTGCTGTCACCGATGCAGATCGTGGGACTGGGCGGGCAGGAATTGGCGAGCGTCTGGGGCGACGCGGCCAACGCCTATAAGGGAACCAGTATGCCGGGCTTTCCGAACTTGTTTTGTCTGTATGGTCCGAATACCAATATCGTTCATGGCGGCAGCATTATTTATCAGATCGAATGTCAAATTCATTACGTGATGCAGTGTCTCACCCTCTTGGTGTCGAGTGATATTAAGGCGCTGGACGTACGCGAAGAGATCAACGAGGAATACAACAAAGCGGTTCAGGCCACCAGTGAGCAGCTTGCTTGGGGCCATCCCAGTGTTGAGAGTTGGTACAAAAATCAGTCGGGTCAAGTCATCAACAACTCACCGTTTAGTTTACAAAAATTCTGGGCGGTCACCCACGATCTAGAACCCTCGGATTACAGACTGTTAAGAACCGGTTCAAATTTGTAGTGCCTTAAACGAGGTCCAACAGTACCGGGGCCACGCTGAGCAGCAGTAGGGTGGCCGCTGTGCGATTAAACCAAGCGAGCCTGCGTTGACTGGTGAGCTTGCGGGCGATGAAGGCGCCTGCGCCCGCCCACAGAAGCACGGAGCCGACGGTCACTAAGAAAAACAGGGTGATTAAAATCACGACCTCGCTGAGCAGGATGCTGGCCGGGTCCGTGTAGGCCGAAATCGCCGAGATAATCACAACAACCCCTTTGGGGTTTATCCACTGGAATAAAACCGCTTCGATAAATCGCATCGGGCGCTGCGCATTTTGGCGCTCAAGGGTGTGACTGATTAGCAACCGGTAGGCGATCAGCAGGATCAGGATCAAACCTACGAGCCTCAAAATGATTTGCAACATGGGAATCGCGGTCAGCAGCCACCCAAGACCGAAAGCCGCGATGGCAACCAGCAGGGTAAAGCCTAGAATGACGCCGGCCATGTGCGGCCAGGTCGCGCGGAAGCCAAAATTGGCGCTCGAGGCGGCCAGGAGCAGGTTGTTGGGGCCAGGGGTAAAGGCCGCAACCGTTGCAAAAAGGGTTAGCGAAATGAGTTCGGTCAGTTCCACAGATCGAGTCCTGGTCAGAGCGCGCAATTATAGAGGAAACGATCCGTAGGGATTTAATTATTTAAGCAGCAGGGACCTGGGCACTGGGTTCTAAGGCAATAGCGCCTTGCTTGGAATCCGCACCATGAGTTGACGGATGGATCCTGAACGATCAATCAATTGGGCACTTATCGGCTTTGGCAGGCTTTGGCCGGGTATCGAAGTCACGCCGCCGTCGGCGTTGGTGACCTCGATGCTGAACGCTTGATCTGTCAATTGATAAATGATCGGGACTTGGCACCAGGTGAATCCGAGGGCCTGTTTGGGGAGATCTAACTGCTGCCAGTCACCCGTTGCATTCAGGTATTCAAATACGATTGCCTCGCCGCTGAAGGCCGCGCGCTTGAGAAGTCTCGGGTCAAAGCTCACGTGACCTTGTTGGATTCTAAGGCCAAGCTCACCAAACCGGGTTAGCACTTCTTCTTTAACCTGACCGGTCATCCCGGGTTGTTGCGCGCCAGCATGTTTGGGTGTGTGCGAATAGGGATCGGTTGGAAAGGCGCCAAATTCTTGGGGGCTCTTATTAAATCCGAAACCCGCTCGAATTTGGTAATAATGGTTGGCCAGTTGTTCCAGCGTTTTGCTGTCAGCGCCTTGGTCAACCGCTGCGAAGTAGGTTTCCTGAACCGCGAGCAACAGTTTCGCCACCATGTGCCAGTAGATGCAGCCCAAGCCTTCAAAGCCAAACATACCGCCGGACCGGCCGGTGAAGGCATGGTGATTAAAGACGCGTTCAAAGATTTGGTGCACGCCGTCAATGGCCGCTTGCGGGTCCTCGAGGGCGTAGTCTTTGAGGGTGCTTTGTAAGGTCTCGTTTAAGGTATCAATATTGGTACAGTCCGCATGGAACCTTAAATCGCCGTTTGGGTCTTTGTGAATCAGTCGTTGATCGCGCGCAGCCAGCATTTTGCTGATGAGGGCGTTGTCTTGGGCGCTGGCCGCAGAGAATCGGTTTTTATCCAAGAAGTCCGTTAGCGCTCTATCTGGGTACAACATGAAGGTCTCTTGGTCCGGTCGATAGATGTCGCTCTCAAACAAAGCGTCAAGAACAGCGATGGCGGCGACTGGATCCAGTGCTTTGGCGCTCAAGATCGCAACTTGTCCTTCCAGCATCGGGTACAAGTGCGTGATCGAGGTGCGCTGGTTTTCGGTCTTCAATAAGTTATAAGTCTGGTAGAGGCCATCCTCGCGGTGATTGTCGGCAATGGTTCGGTCGAATAGGGTTAAGGCAGAATCGATGAGCGATTCGATCAAAGATCGTTCAAAGACACCTGTCTCGAGTACATCGGCTTCGTAGACCCGTGCTCTGTACTGGCTCCCAGCCTCACCAAGGGCTTTTAGGCTGCTGAATCGCTGCTCTGCACTAATGGGAGTGTTCTGTACCGAGGCCCTGATGTCTTTTAGGATGCCGTTTGTACGCGCAAGCCAATCACCCACCGCGTCGGTCAGATTGACCTGATGAGAACAGGTTGCCAGGCTCGTTTTCAAAAACTGGGTATAGCGCCTGAGATAGCACAAGGTGACAAACGAGACCCCTGAACCCACCAAAGCGTTATTGCCATCGTTCCATTCGGGTCGTTGGGTATTGAGCCAGATACCGCCACCGACAACGAAATTGGATAACTTACTCAGCAGCGGCACCAGAAGTTTTTCCAACAAAGTGACTTGATAGACTTGATTGTCAGCGGTCAAGATCAGCTTGCCATCCCCGCCGAGTGCTAATGTCCTGACTTCGATCTGATTGGCCAGCGCCTCGTCATACAAAACCGTGTTCTTCGGATCTTGAACCATGTCCTCGAAGGGTTTTAGCCTGTAGGGCACGTTCGCATAACTGAATAAAGGCTCAGTCATTAATTCAGTCAAAAGACCCGGGTGAAACGCCTCAGACAGCTCCAGAAATTTCAGGAGGTAGATGATTTGATGGTCTCCCCAGTAACCGATGTAGCTCCAAGGGTCTTCTAAGTCTTCGACTTCCCAATCGAACCCATCTTGGGTAACCCGATAGGGGTTATAGCCATCGATGGTGGAGGCATTCACAAATTTTGCAATCATGCTGGGAATAAAATCAGGAAAGCTGAGGCTTAAGGCTTCCCAGTTTTGAAAAATGTCCCGCCAATTGCCTTCGTAAGCCAGTAATCGCTGACCATCCGCGTCTTTAAGTTTTATTTCGAAATGGTTCCAAGGCCGGGATGGGTCACCATGCCGGCGGCCAAAGCTAATGGGTAGATACGCTTGGGCAAGTCGCTGCAATTGCTTTGACTGACTTTTGGCGATGCAGGCCATGAAGGTACTTCGATGGCACTGAGCGGGCAAGTCTTGCAAGGCTTGTTCGGCTTGGGGCAGCAGGATCTGGTTAAAGGTTTGTACTGATTTTAGAAAATCTGTTTTGGTAATTAATCCATGGTCGATAAAGGTGCCGCCCCGCATGATGTTGAACAGAACGTTGGCGTAATGATGCACGGTCACGGTTTCTTCGCCTGAGGCTTGCAGGCCATCGCTGCCAGCAACTAGACGGGCCAATTCTCGGCTCCCCAATGCGACATCCTTGTGGATTGCTTGCCGCAAGGCTGTTGGGTCTTTTAACCTCGATTTTAAGGCGATGACCTGGCTTTGATTGCTTTGGGTGTCGGCGACGATGTCCCAGGATTGGTCCTGGCTCGGCGGGAGGGTCAGTCGGGCGTGGGTAAGGTGCAGGCCGCGTACGCCCTTTGTTTCCGATGTCGGTACCAGTTGTTCATTTAGCAGGAACTGCTGTAATTGTTCCGTCGAGATGAGGGTTTCAGCATCGGTCAGTCCGAGACTGAAAACGGTATTGGCCCGGAGGGATTCATTCGCCTGGGCACGATCTGAAATCGCAGAATAGAGCGTGTAGAGGCCCAATGCGGTTTGCTGATCGAGTTCGCTGCGTTTATAGGCGTCAACGAGATTGCTCGAGGAGTCTTGAATGGCCCGTGGGGTGTTTGCTGGTAAAATATTTTGCAATCCAGTCAGCAATGTTAACGCAACAGTCTGTTGGCCATGATTCAGCAGTTCGCAGCTTGCAACAAACCCGAATTGCTCGCTGGTAGACCAGGTCAGTCGGAAGGTCAACTGCAGTTCATGGTGAATTTCTTCAAAACAGATCTTGGTTCCGAGCGTATTCTTGTACAGGTTGCGCGTGCACGGACCCTTCCAAGGCTTTTGATGGAAGAACGGTGACCAAATTTGCGGTTGACCCTCAGTCTGCACTTTGATGTGGGTGAGGGCGCCGGTGTGTTGATGGCCTTCGTGGATTCGATCGACTGGAATATAGGGGAATAAGGCATACTCTGGTGAGCTTCGACCAGCGGTTAAACCAGACGATGATGAGATAAACAGCCAGTGATCACCGCTCGAGGCCAGGCTGATGAAAAATGGTGGCAAGGCATCAACGTCACAAATTTGATAATAGCGTTCGCCCGCAAAGGTGACGAATGCGTCGGACCCAGCCAGGGCGCTGGCCGGTGTGATGTTTAGGTGTTGCATAACCCTCAGCCTAGCTTTGTTCAAGATTGTTTTTATCCGGAGATGCCGTCTTTAAGATGGTCGCCCTTAGATCCGGGTTAACCCTTTGACTTTGGATCGCTGCACCGCCTCGTAGGAGGTCAATTGGTCTTACGGAGTGCTTTAAACTCTCTTTTTCGAAGTTAATATCATCGCAGGCGACTCGGACTGTCAATCCGAAATGCGTCGAAATGGTTATCCAGTGAGGGCAATTGGACGTTTCCGGGCAGCGGGGTTGTAACGGGTGTCTATTTAACCCTGGATGGTGCCCAATTGAGCCGCCAGCTTGACGTTTGCTGAGCCGTGTTCGAGGCTTAGTTCATCAAGGGAGGGCCTATGAGTGGCGATGAAGGATCGCTCGGGGGCTTCAATGGATGATGGCGCGACGTTACAAAATGGGGTTCTCGATTTGACCCAAGCGATGGCCGCGTGAATTGCTGACAACCCTATTCAAAGACCGAGAGCCGGTGATTGGATGCGCCGATTGTGAGCGGTTTATGGGCAGCGTCGAAAACCGTCGATGGCGAAGACTGCCGCCAAGGCCTCGTCACGTCAAAGAGTGATGTTGCCTTCGAGCGCTGATCGTTTGAGCGAGCGCGGTAAAACACCCTTGTCGCAGGTTACCTTCGCATGGGGGCAGAAACGTGCTTGAATATGAAAGGATACCGGCGGGGGCCAAGCCCGGTAGTGCAGGTGAAAGTGGCCCATCAACCCAATGACTGAACGAAAACAACCATGACCGATCACGATCAAATTGAAAATCGCCGACGGACCAAGGCGCCAACCATCTTCGATGTGGCGAAAAAGGCGGGTGTTTCGATTAAAACCGTTTCTCGGGTCGTCAACGTGGAAGTCAATGTTCGGGAAAGTACTCGAGAAAAAGTCCTCGCAGCCATCGATGCGTTGCATTATCAGCCGAACACCGCAGCCCGGGTGCTGTCGGGCAAGCGCTTTTATGTCATTGGTCTGATTTACGAAAATCCCAACGAATTTAGCTATGTGCAGAAAGTCTTAAACGGGGCACTGAAAGCCTGTGAGGCTGGGGGCTATACGTTGTTGCTATTGCCGCTGACCTTGCCCAACCCGGATCTGATCCAGGATGTTCGCCGTTTTGTGTCCCAATCTCGTCTTGATGGGGTGATATTACCCGCGCCAATGGGCGATTTTACTTCGATTCAGCGCTTATTAACGGATTTGGAAATTCCTTTTGCTCGGATCGCGCCCAGAATGCCGCTTGCTGAGGGACTCAGTATCCACTGTAATGATGAACAGGCGAGTTATGAGGTCACGCAGTTCTTGATTGATCAAGGGCACCAGCGCCTAGGGTTTATTAAAGGGGATCCGATTCATGCCGCCACAGCCCATCGATTTGAAGGCTACTTACGGGCGCTGAAAGCCAATGAGATCGAATACCACGGGGAATATGTTCAGGATGGGCAGTTCAGTTTTGAATCTGGCAAATCCGCCACCCGAGCGATGTTAGATCTTAGAGCGCCGCCGTCTGCCATTATTGCCAGCAATGATGATATGGCTGCGGGTACGATTTTTGAGGCAAGAGAACGCGGTCTGCGCATACCGGAGGATCTATCCGTTGTTGGTTTTGACGACACGCCTATCGCGTCGAGAATCTGGCCGCCTTTAACCACTGTTCGCCAACCCATCGTCGAAATGGCAGAAGCGGTGACCGGTTTGCTGATCCAGAAACTTCGCGGGGAGACTGTCGATTTGTCTGAACGCTCGTTTGCCTGTCATGTCGTGACGCGCGCATCAACGGGTCCGAGTTATCAATAATGATGTGTTTGCTAGATTCTATTATAAGGTTGGTCCTCACTCGCCTAGGCTGGCCAATGAGATGGCCGGATTGCGCTTACCCTGCAATCCAACCCTTTATTTGGCCACTGCTTTTAGTGAGTGTGCTGGGCTGTACAGCGCCAGAGACGCCCCCTGATTGGCATCCAGCAAAGGTTGAAATTGTTGGCCAGCCCGGCGCCTATTTATTGCTTCGAGACGGAAAGCCCTATCGCCCAAATGGCGCTGGAGCGGTTGCTGGATCATTAACCGCGTTGAAGGCCCATGGCGCGAACTCGATCCGAACGTGGCATGTCGGTGACGGACAGATTCTAGATGACGCGCACGCTTTGGGCTTAACGGTGTCGCTGTGTCTCGATGTGGGCCGGGAACGGCTTGGTTTCGATTATAACGATCAGGCGGCGGTTGCTCGGCAGCTGCGCGGCTTTCGCGAGCAGGTTGATCGGTTTAAAAACCATCCGGCGCTGCTAACCTGGATCCTTGGCAATGAGCTCAATATTGGATCAAACAATCCAAAAGTTTGGAATGCGGTCAACGAGATTGCCTTGATGATTCAGGAGGTTGACCCCAACCATCCCGTAACCACCGCATTGGCGGGTCTTGGCGCGAAGGAGATCGCCCTGGTGCGCGCAAGAGCGCCAGCCCTTGATTTTATCAGCACCCAAGTTTATGGCGGCATCATGGGGCTCGAACAGGCGATGGACCAATTGAGCTTAACCGAACCCTTAATGGTGACCGAATGGGGGACGGTGGGTCACTGGGAGGTGCCCAGCACGGATTGGCAAGCGCCAATTGAGTTAACCAGTTCGGAGAAAGCAGCGCATTATGTTCAAGGTTTTGAGCAGGTGATCGCGGCCAACCCGGGTCGCATCATTGGCGCCTACGCGTTTCTTTGGGGACAAAAACAAGAGCGGACCCCAACTTGGTATGGCACGCTCATGGAAAATGGGGCCCGCACAGAAGCGGCGGATGCCTTACAGTTTATTTGGCAGGGCCGCTGGCCGATGAACCGAGCGCCGAGGGTCTCAGGAATCAGTCTTAATGGACAACCACCGAATGGCAGTGTTAAAGCCGCCGCAGGTGAAACGCTTGAGGCCCTTGTCGCAGTGCAGGATCCAGAAAAGGATGCCTTAACCTATCGCTGGATTGTCCGGCCGGAGAGTCAAGCAACAGAGGTCGGCGGCGATGCCGAAGTGGTGCCAGAACCGGTGCCCAATTTAATCGCCTCGACCCCGGGCGCAAAGGTTCAAGTGTTGATGCCAGACAAGCCGGGGGCGTATCGCTTGTTCGTCGACGTTGTGGATCGCTTGGGGGGCGTGGGACATGCCAACATTCCATTTTATGTCCGCGCAGGCGATTAACACCGCAGTTTGTAATGAACCGTCGGAGGGTGACCATTTTGCAACACCAAATGGTGCGGTGGTATGGGGCTCAATGCTCGAGGCGGTTGTTCCCGGGGATCAGTGTGAATGACATCATTACGGCCGTAAGGCCCAGGAGAAGAGCGTGAACAAATTAGATCAACTCAAAGCGATGACCGACGTTGTTGCCGATACGGGTGATATTGAAGCGATCGCGCGATATCAGCCGCTTGATGCCACCACGAACCCATCCTTGCTGCTGAAAGCGGCGAGTTTGCCGGCCTATCAAGGCACGCTTGCCGCGGCTAAAGCAACCGCGAAGCGCATCAGTGGCGAGGCTGGGATGCAGGCTGCTTGCCTGCAATTTGCAGTCGATATTGGCTGTGAAATTTTGAAATTGATCCCAGGCAGAGTGTCATCAGAAGTCGACGCCAGGTTGTCATTCCAAACCGAGGCGACGATTGCCCAGGCCAAAACAATGATTGAGCACTATGAGCGCCAAGGCATTTCATCAGATCGGATCTTGGTAAAAATCGCGAGCACTTGGGAGGGGATCAATGCCGCCAGAGCGCTCGAGCGCGATGGCATCCAATGCAATTTAACCTTACTGTTTGGCTTTGCTCAGGCGGTTGCCTGTGCTGAGGCCGGGGTTTATCTAATTTCTCCCTTTGTTGGCCGAATTCTTGATTGGCACCGGGCCAAGACTGGCATTGAGTATACGGCCGAAAGTGATCCCGGCGTTGTCTCGGTGCAGCAAATCTACCAGTACTACAAGGCGCACAACTATCCGACTGTGGTGATGGGCGCCAGTTTCCGGAATCTAGGCGAAATTGAATCCCTAGCCGGTTGTGACCGACTGACCATTAGCCCGGACCTATTGAGCGCGCTCGCAGCCGATGAGGGGCCGCTCACCCGTCAACTCACGCCGGTGTCTGACCCGTCGCGTCCTCAGATTGAGATGAATGAGTCGAGCTTTAGATGGTCTATGAATGACGACGCGATGGCGACCGAAAAGCTTGCCGAAGGCATCCGAAACTTCGCAGCCGATCAAATCAAACTGGAACAATTGATTATAAAATAATGAGTCAATATGTGCTCGTTTTGAGATCTCTGCTGAGTTCGCCAGGCTCTTTAAAAGACTGGCGTTCCAAGATGGTTGCTAGGCGTTGAGACGTAATACGGGTTAGTTATTAATTGGTGGGGTTTTTTCGAACCTTTTCCTCAATTCCAATATAGTGTTATGAACGTCGTTGGCATTTGCAGACTCTTCTGATCTATCTGATACAGACCTGTAAAGGTCAGCGATTCCAAAACCTAAATATTGGGACGCCATTTGTTCGAATCTCGGTATAAAGTGAAGGTGCATGTGCGCGATGCTTTCTCCAAAGGCGATCAGGTAAACCTTAGGAACATGCAAAACATCTTGAAGGGTTTTGCTAACTGCTTTTGTGATAAAACCGTAATCAGATGCTTCGCGATCATTAAAATAAGCAACGCCCTGAATGTGTCTTTTAGGCTGAAGCAGTAGCCACCCGTTAAGTGGATAGGGTTCTCTGTGATGTAGTAATAACCATTCGTCATTTTGCCAAATGAGGCGAGATGCTAATTCAGCCTGGTTATTATTTTGCGAACAAATTTTACAATCATCTTCCATTACAGATCCTAATATACAATTCTAATATGATTACCTTATCGCATCGTAACCAACGTTATTTTACTCGGCCATCAGAGTCAGTTTATATCGCGCTCAGGTGAAATATGCCTCCTAACTAGGAATTGGGATATGACGGCAATGCTAAAACTGACTTAAAACATTCGTCATTTTGCCGTTGATCGAACCACGCTCCGGCAAATCAATCCAGCTGTAAGACGTAAGGTCGTTCCAGAAGCTAGTCTCATGTGGGCTGATTGCCTAAGGCACTGTTTTGTTGAGATCACTTGCCGTCGCTGACGAACGCTTCCGCGAGCGCTTTGGCCGATAAAAACGCGGACTCAACGCCCTCGGTGCCCCCCCAATCGCCGCAGGCGCCCAGTTGAAGTTTCGGATCCAGCCAATGCGTGTTCAAGGCAGGCTCGATCACTTTCGCTGAGCGCCAGCGGTGCAATTTCGGAGCCTCAAGTTGTGTGTTCAGGAGCGCCTCGACAGCATCAGTGAGCGCTCGTTCAACCATTGCCGGTTCGGCTTCAATCTGCCTGGTGGCCCAAGGGTCTTGGGCATGTGCCACCAACGTGTTTGAATCGGATCGCCCGGGTCGACTTTTGGAAACGATGAGTTCAGCAATCACCTCATCCTGGCAGACGGCCCGATCCCAACTTGGCGTTGTCGGCATACGGCAGAGCAGCGTGAACCCGGATTGGTAGCGTGCGGTAAGAGAAAAGTTGAAGCGGTCAAACAGGGCGCTTGTTGGGATCAGTGGGGCGGTTGAGATAACCCAATCAAAGGGGCCGAAGTGTTGATCATTGGCTGCAAGGTGCCAATGACCGGGTTCGCCATAAATTGATTGAATATCGACCTGGGTTTCCATCGGATGCCCCGCAAAAATGGGCTTGATCCAATGGTTCATCGTCGGTTGGCCCACATAATGGGGCTCGAACCAGGCTCGCTTGTACGGTTTTTTCTCAAGGCTCAGGGTCGTCATTTTTGGCTGCCACTCTGTGAGGGAATGGTCATCAAGAAACGGTTGAAGAAACTGCTTGAACGCAGGGTCCCGAGCAATAAAACACGGTACGCCATGGTCCCAGGACTCGGCTGCGCTTTGACGCGTGGCCATTCGGCCGCCAATACCTCGGGATTTTTCGAAGATGTGCAGCGAGCCCAAGCGCCTGAGGGTTTGACAAAGGACTGCGCTGGACAAGCCCGCACCGATGATCGCGATTTTCATAGCGTTTTGTTCTTGGCAACGTTTGGTGGCTTAACCTATCGTTCTACGGCCCTTGGGCCCATTGAGTTTGAATCGGTTGCGTTTAGGTTGGGTCGTCGGACTTGGGTTGCCGCTTTACAAAGGCGTAAAAGGGCATGGCGGCAACCAATAAAATAAAGCCGAAATAAACGGTTTCTTGGCCGGCGCCGATAATGACGAGCAGCGCATATGAAAAAGCCAGCGCCGCAGTGATGAGCTTTTTCTTAGCGCCCGGTTTTGATCGAAACAGAATCATGGCGGTGACCGCAGCGAAGGCCAACGGGATCAAGGTCGTTAAGGTCGAGAGCAAAATCATCATGTTAAAGGCTTCGACCAGCCCTTTTTGGTAGTTCATGATCACCAGGAGGCTCGCCAAAACCCCTGAAACGATCATCGCTCTGGCGGGCGTGCCGCCTTTGTTCAGCTGATCGAGTCGTCCCGGAAAGAGCCCGTCCAATGAAATGGCGCGAACCAGCTGGCCCGATAACAGGATCTGGGTGTTGAGTGCACCGAAGGTTGCCATAATCGCGCCGGCTGCAATGACGCTAGCGCCGGACCTACCGAGGATCAATACCGAAGCATCGGCGAAGGGGGCGTTTGATGCGGACAATGCGGCCGCTGGCAAGAGCAAAACAACACCAAGATAGGCAATTAAGTAAACCACCAAGACGGTTAAGGTGCCGGTAATGAGGATTTTTGGAATGAGGCGCTCTGGGTCTTTCATGTCGGCGGCCGGCACCGTGCCGCCTTCTAGCCCAACAAAAGCCCACATGACCAAGGTTACGCTGGTTGCAATGACGGCAAGGTAGGAACCGCCGGTCGGATTTAGCGCGGGGAGGTTCTCGGTTGACCCCATGGTTAAGCCCAAACCGCCAACCAAGAGTAGTGGCAGGATTTTAAGCACCGTGGTGAGCAGTTGCACATTACCGGACGCCGCAATGGATTGGCTGTTGATCAGGACCAAAGTCCAGATCAGTGCAAGGGTCGCGGCAGCGGAGATGAGACCGTTTGAGGTCAGGATCGGAAAGAAAAAGGATAAATAGCCAACGCACGCCACTGCAATGGCCGCGGTGGCCGCCCAGAGGGCGATCCAGTAGCCCCAGCCAACCCAAAAACCGATGAAGTCTCCCATACCCGCTCGGGCGTAGGCATAGGGGCCGCCGATGATGGGGAGGGTACGGGCCAGATCCGCCAGCATAAGCGATAACACCAAAGCGCCGGCGCCCGCGATGAGCCAGCCGATGATGCCCATCAGGCCGAAAGGGGCTAATAGGGCGGGTAACATGAAAATACCGGAGCCGATGGTACCGCCCACCACCAGAGACCAACCCCGCCAAAACCCGATTGCTTTCTTACCGTTGGACGGTTGTTGGGCGGTATTGGGTTCTATCGGGTTGATGATCTGCTCCGGATGACTGCGCGGTGGGTGCATCAGTCTCTTTCCTGCACTGTACCCCACATCCGCTTGCTGGGTCATCCAATATTCGGCGACCTAAAAGAACGCTAAAAGGGGGGGCTGTCCGGGTCCGTCTTCGGCGACGGTTTTAAAGGGTCACGCTATGGATCCTTTGGGGGCGATTTAACTTGCCGGAGCGTTTAAAGCCTTGCGGGCTTGCCTCGATTTGGTCTTAATGAGATTCTGCAGGGCTGGCTGGGCCGAAGCCAAACGGTCTAAGAATGAGAGGCTAAGAATGAGGGGCTAAGAATGAGGGTCGCATACATTAGCGTCGAAGACATAGCGTCTAAGACATCGCGTCTAAGACATCGCGTCTAAGAAATAGCGTCTAAGAAATAGCGTCTAAGCAAGCGCGCAATTAAAGAGGTAATAGATGATTAAGCAAGTTGTGTTTTTAAAGCGTCGCAAGGACCTGGGCCTAGCCGAGTTTATCGATTACTACGAAGCCCATCATCGAAAAATTGGTGAGCGGGTGTTGGCAGGGTATGCGGTTACGTATGTTCGGCGCTATCTAGATCCTGCCCATCTGTCGACGCCCAATCCCCCTTTTGATGTCATCACAGAGATGTGGTTTGCTGACTGGGCAACCCAGAAAGCCTGTATGGCGCATCTTAGTGACCCAGCCATTGCACAAGAAATTCAGGCAGACGAGGCGAAACTGTTCGAGCCGGGTGCGAAATGGGGCGGCTTCTTATCCGAAGAAACCTCATTAATGCCGACGGTTGAACCTCAGTAATACGACGCCAAGGCAATGATGCGAGTGTTTCACCGCGTGGAACGCGGTCGATAGGTCAGAACTCGGTTTGGGGCAAGCTCAACATTCAATCCATTCCACCGCCCCGCTGGACTGTAATGCACAATGATCGTTTGATCCTTGGTCACCAACTGATAGCGGTCACCGGCGCCAGCAGTTGACGACAGGGCAGCGGAAGCCGGCAGCATGGCCAAAGCGCTGCTCTGAGAAGCCCTGCTCTGAGAAGCCCTGTTCTGAGAAGCCCTGTTTTGAGAAGCTCCGTCCTGATAGGCGCCGTCCTGGATTGGCATGTCTAGGGTCAGGCGTTCAATCGATACACTGCTCAACGCGCCGGTTTGGCCATTCATAAGTTGCTGTTGCGTTGTAAAGCCTTTCCGCCAGTAAGCATAGGACCAAGCGCAGGGTAGTTGGTCCCGCGCAAACTGTTTGTCTGCTTTTAACGTGATTAACGCGTAGCCCTCCGGGTTACGGGTCACGGTAAGCTGCTCAATTTCACCATTGGTGACCGTGGTCGACGCGAACGCGTTTAAGCAGTTCCCATCCCAGACTTCTCGATGTTGATGCTCGTAGGCAAACAACGTAATACCCAGCAGTTTTACCGTATAGTCGGCATCGCCTTGCACCACGGTGCGCCCTTCGGGTTCGACGGTGATTTTGATCTGGTGACGGCCGATGGGTTTGTCGTTGAGCAGAACGTCAAAATCAAACACTTGTGCCAGGCAGGGCAAGGTCATCAAAGACAGGAGCAGGACGGTCAGGGAACGGTTCATTGTGCGCATCGATCAATTTGCATCCGGTACGCGGGGGGACCTTCCTTAGATCAATTCGGTTCCGCCGAAAATTCTTTAGGCCGTTTAAAACGGCCTGACTCGCCTGGGTCCAAGCGTGTGCAGCAAGCCTGAGCGTTCTGAACAGGATCTAAGCCCTAGGGGTTAGAACGCCGCCCCCGTGATGCGCTGAAAGTTGAGACCTGTCGGGTAAGTCCCGTTGCCTCAGCGCGAAAGTCTAAGGGGTCGCCTTAATAGAGATACTCGATTTCATCGTTGACGAAGGTGTACCGTGGATGCTTATACCAGCCGTACAGAAGGGTGTTCCTCGGCTCTTTATGAACCTTTGTCTGAAACACTTTCGCGCCATTGACCGGCTCAAGCCAGAAATCCATGTCGTAGATCTTCTCGTCATTGCCCTGCTCATGAAAATCAGTACAAGCGAAATAAACCCGTTGATTGATTTGGCGGACGGGGTCGTGCACCTGGACAAATTTCAGGACCAGATTGTCCAGGGTTTTGTCATCCACGGTACGCCAATACCCATCTACTTGGCTCAACTCCTGAATGTGTGCCGCCATCGCAGCCTTGATATCGTCGGCATAAAACTGGGTTGCTGGCGCCTTGGGCGGCGCAGCCTGCAGGGCGGTGCTCAGGAAAAGCAGGCAAGCCCAGAGCAGCTGGCAGCAATGGCCTTTGATTGGAAAATCATTACCAGAAATAAACGTGCGTGAAGCCATGCTGCTTAGGGGTGTATCCTACTCGCTACTGATCATTGGGCTTTGCTGCGGCGGGCTCGCCACCATGCTCGTGGGCAGCTTTTTCAGGCGCCGCCTCACCGCCGTGTTCCGCGTGGGCTTTTTCCTCAACCGCTTTGCCGCCATGTTCTTGATGCGGTTTTTCAGCCGCCGCCTGGCCACCGTGTTCTTGCTTCTTCTCGGGTGCCGCGGTGCCACCATGTTCCGCGGCCAACGCTAAACAAGGCAAGAGACAACTGATTAAGAGTAATTGCTTCATGGATAGCTCCCTAGGTTTTGAAATTGAATTATTAAGTTATTGATGGGCCCTACTTTAACAGAAAACAGATCAACGAGTGAAGGCTAATGCCCTTCCTCAATGGCCGGTTGCTGGCTGAGTGCAAGGTTGTTGCGGGACCCCGGTTCGATCAGCCAGTGCTTGAATGAAGCAGTTTGCGCACGCGCATCGGGCAGGCCAAGGTCAAGGTTTGCCATTTGCGCGCGATCGAGTGGATTCGCCGCGGTGCCAAAGCAGGGGTCCCAAATGCTGAGCAAGGTGGAAAAATTGCGGTCCCCGTAGCGGCGATCAACGAGATGATGGCTGGCATGAAAGCGCGGCGTGACCCAGACCCGCCGAAGCATCCGCTCGAAGCTGTCGGGTAGATCCCAGTTGGCATGATGAGCCTGTGCGCACCAACTCACCAGGACCTCGAATACAAACCATGCAATGGTGGATGGCCCCCAGATGACAACCCAGGTTGCTTTGGCAAGGGTCGACAACAATAACTCCCCCGGATGAAACCGCAGGGCCGTTGAAACGTCCATTTGAGTGTCGGTGTGATGCGCTTTATGAAACCGCCATAGAAAAGTGACGCGATGATTGGCACGATGCCAAAAGTAATCAAAGGCATCCAACACGATCACCGAGATTATAAATTCTAACCAGCCCGAAAGTCCGAGCCAGCGGGCAATCCCCCAGCCTTGTTGCTCGACATAAACCAGCCAGGTGAGCATGGGTACAAAGGTGAGGGTTCGTACGAGCAGGGTGTTCACGCTCGCCATGATGCCATGCAGCAGTAACCGCCGGTGTTTGCGGTCTTCGAGTGGGCGCGCGGGCAGCAGACTTTCCAAGCCTAAGAAAAAGCCGAAGCCGGTGAGGAAGACAACGAGTCGGCCCGTGTCAAGATCGAGATTCATAAGGCACTTTAGCCAATTTTTGAAATATTGATAACCGTTTTGTGGGCTCTGAGACGTTGCGCTGGTTATTCCGGGGAAAGGGATCGCCCGCGCGGCGGATAATCGGTTGCTCAGCGAGTCATGATAACAGCTGACATCGCAAAGATGCTTTGATTCTCAGCGTAGTGAACACACGGCGCGTCAATTGCACGGCTTAGGCAATCTTGATAAGGTTCGCGGCCAGTCAATATTAGGAAGCAAACCATGCAAAAAATAGCCGTGTTGGGTGCAGGAACGATGGGTGCGGGCATTGCTCAGGCTTTCGCGGCGGCAGGATTGATGGTGGTGCTGCGGGATGTTTCGGAAGACTTGGTCAGTGGCGGCCTGAACATCGTTCGTAAAAACCTCGACCGTCAGGTGGCCAAAGGCACCTTGCCGGAAATCGAGCATCAGGCGATCCTCGGCAGAATTCAGGCGGCGACCGCACTTGAGGCCGTTGCGGATTGCGATCTGATTGTTGAAGCCATTATTGAAAGCATGGCCATCAAAAAAGTGGTTTTCGGGGAACTCGATGCGATCTGTCAGCCCTCGACCCTGTTTGTTTCGAATACCTCCTCGTTGTCGATTACGGAAATCGCCAGCGCGACCAATCGGCCGGCGCAGGTCATGGGCATGCACTTTTTTAATCCCGCGCCGGTGATGAAGCTGGTGGAGCTCATTCGGGGCATTGCAACGTCTCAAGAAACCGTTGACGCCGTTCATGCTGTGGCGCTTAAAATTGGCAAACAGCCCGTTGAGGTCGCAGAGGCACCGGGCTTTGTCGTGAATCGAATTCTGGTCCCGATGATCAATGAGGCCGTGGGCATTCTTGCAGAGGGCATAGCATCTGCCCAAGATATTGATTCGGCCATGAAGTTAGGCGCCAATCATCCAATGGGGCCGTTAACTCTGGCTGACATGATTGGACTGGATGTGTGCTTGGCTGTGATGGATGTTTTTCATCAGGAGTTTGGCGATTCGAAATATCGCACCCATCCGCTGTTGCGCAAATATGTTCGGGCGGGTTGGTTAGGTCGAAAATCCGGGAAGGGCTTTTACGACTATTCTTAGGCGCGATGCGATCTTCCGACCCGTCATCAGGACGGGTCGATCACATGCTGCACTGCTAACGCCCGGTCTCGACGGGTTGAGCCGAATGCAACAAGGTGGCAATGAGTTTCTGGTTCGGATCAAACAAACGGCCTTCCGAGGTTGCGCTTTTCCTGCCGAGGTTGATGATTTTGACCTCAATGTGACCCAGGCCCTCTGACATCGGGCGGTGAAACAGGATATGCAGATTGGTTGAGAGCGGCGCTTTTTTTCGATCGTAGCCATCAATCATGACAATCGAAGTTGCATCATCAAGCGCCGCGGTGATCATCCCCCCTTGAACAAACCCCATTGGATTGAGTGACTCAGCAGGAAACGTCACGTCGAAATACGTCGTTTCAGCGTCGGTCTTGATGTGGTTTAAACCAAAAAAGGTCATCGTTGGGCAAAATTGGGCTTGATTGAGCTGTTGATAGACTTCTGACACAGGCGACTCCTTTTCCTTACCCATTACTTTAGCAAATTGAGCGTGGGTAGAAACCGGCTGATGCAGAGCGCCTTACTGAGGTGATGGTTAATGCAAGGGATTTGCGTTAATTTGTAGGATCAGGAGGATGCTCATGCACATAGAGCCAATCGGAACCCAAGACTTTGGGGCATCGGTCTCTGGGGTTGTTTTAAGCGCATTGACCGAAACCGACTTCGCGGCACTCAATGCCGCGTTCTTAAAGTTTGGGTTTCTTGTGTTCCCGGGCCAATCGCTATCTGAAGCGGAACAAATCAGCTTTGGCGCGCGCTTTGGCGCCCTTGAGTTTGGCGCTGTGCCCCTGGCCAATCAGGTAAAGCTTGAGGGCGGTGATTATAGCGAGATTTTTCCGGTTGCCAGCTTGCGCATGCAGACCAACCTGGGCAATGAAGCGTGGCATACCGACTCGACCTATTGGCCCGTGAGCAGCAAGTGCGCCATGCTCACCGCCGTTAAGGTTCCAGTCGAGGGCGGCGAGACCGAACTTGCGGATCTGCGTGCGGGGTACAGGGATTTGCCAGAAACAATGAAAGCCCGCATTAGCGGCTTGAGCGCCTACCACTCGACCCAGTATTCTCAGGCCAATGATCTTGGGCACTATCCCGAACAACGTCCCGGTAGTCTTTATCATGGTGAGGCCTATCTTCGGCCTTTGGTGAAAGTGCACCCAGAAACTGGCGTGCCGAATTTGTTCGTTGGACGGCATGCGTTTGGGATACCCGGACTGTCACGATTAGAAAGTCGCGCGCTGCTCAGTGAGTTGGTTAATTGGGTGGTGTCAGATCCGGCGCGGGTTTATCAACATCAATGGCGCGTGGGGGATACCTTATTGTGGGACAACCGAGCCTTACTGCACCGAGCCAGGCCTTATGATTATGCCGAACCCAGAGTGCTGATTGGTACCCGTGTTGCCGGTGAGGTCCCATCTGAGCTGGCCTATTATCCGGAGGATCGTGAGGCCGAAGCCGGTCGTCAAGCGCTGCAACTTGAATTGGCAGTGCTCAGCGGTGGTCCGCAGTAAGCGTTGCTACCGGGTTTATTTTTAGGCGCGTTCTGCTGGGCCTGAGCCTGCAGGATCGAGCTAAAAGGCATTGTCGGCGGGCCGGTGAATAGGCTAGTTTGGTGGGGCCGTATTCGATCTTCTGAGCCGGGGCTACATAATGGCGCCGTCTAGGTAAAACCATTGCCCCTGCTCTTGAATAAATTGACTGCGTTCGTGCATTTTATAGGCCTTGCCCTGTTGTTTGAATTTGGCGATGAATTCGACCTCGCCAGCGGTATCGGGTTCCCCGCCATGACTTGCGATGATTTTAAGTTCGAACCACTGGGTTAAAGGATCAAAGGGCACGTCGGGTGGCCGCGTGGATGGGTGCCAGCTTGCGAGTAAAAACGACTCGTCTTTTAGGGCATAAGCCGTGTATCGAGCGCGCATGAGGCGTTCACAGCTCGAAGCTGTTTCAGTCCCCTTGAGTAAGGGCAAGCAGCACTGTTCTGCCAACGTTGGGTTGCCACAGAAACAGTTGGACACGTAAAACCACCTCGCTGGATCAGTGCGCTTAAGTCTCGCAGCTCACAGACAGTTTGGCCATGGCTGCGGATTGACGCGGCGAAGATTTAGAGGATGCTGGCGCTGGTTATCACCGCTGGTTATCACCGCTGGTTATCACTGCTGGTTATCACCGCTTGTTCTCACCGCGGGGTCGAGAGGTGCCCGGCCAGCATGAATCCGATTTGGCAATCCAGTCTGACCCTGATTTAATCGACGCTTTAAAGCGGCTTA
>Ga0209711_10000682_pt1 | contig 34607 bp, 45 predicted proteins | sample ArcticOcean_MG_C_7_FD_187441 | JGI IMG/M metagenome (GOLD analysis project Ga0209711, IMG submission 187441) | Marine microbial communities from western Arctic Ocean - ArcticOcean_MG_CB11_88 (SPAdes) (version 2) | ecosystem: Environmental > Aquatic > Marine > Oceanic | place: Arctic Ocean...
CAGCGCCACAAGAATTTCCAGCGAAAACCCCTTCTTCTCTGGCAAGTTTTCGTGTGTAAACAGCAGCATCTTTATCGGTTACTTTCTCAAAACGATCAATAAGAGAAAAATCAACATTTTCGGGCAAAATATCTTCTCCTATTCCCTCTGTAATATAAGGATAGATCTCCTTTTCGTCAAAAATTCCAGTTTCATGATATTTCTTAAAAACAGAACCATAAGTGTCAATTCCCCAAATTTTTATATCTGGGTTTTTTTCTTTTAAAAACTTTCCTACTCCAGAAATTGTTCCTCCAGTTCCGACACCAACAACAAAGTGAGTGACCTTACCATCAGTTTGATCCCATATTTCTGGGCCAGTTTGCTCATAGTGCGCCATGCTGTTTGAGGGATTGTCATATTGATTTACATACCATGAATTTGGCGTTTCCTCAGAAAGACGCTTGGAAACACTATAATAAGATCTTGGATCCTCCGGGGCAACTGCCGTTGGACAAATCACCACTTCTGCTCCCATTGCCCTAAGTACGTCAAACTTCTCTTTAGATTGTTTGTCATTAGACACGCAAATCAAGCTATAGCCTTTCACTATGGCTGCCAGCGCCAAGCCCATCCCTGTATTTCCAGATGTTCCCTCAATGATTACTCCTCCGGGTTTTAATCGCCCGTCTGTTTCGGCATCTTCTACCATTTTAACTGCCATTCTATCCTTGGTAGAACTTCCTGGGTTAAAACTCTCTAGTTTTGCCAAAACCAAGGCTGGTATTTCTTTTGTAATTGTATTTAACCTAACCATAGGAGTTCCTCCTATTGTACCTAAAATATCTTTTGCGTAATTCATTGTAATAATTTCAGCTCAAAGATAACACTAACTTTAAGAAATAGAAACAAGAAAAGCGAGTCTAACGAAATCTTAAAACACTCGCTGGACTTAATCTGCTGATAATCATAGAAGGAATCCACAACAATAATGAACTGATACTTAATATTCCGAAATTTAAAACTAAAAAATCTAAAATGCTTAAAGACACTGGAGCAACGTTAACATAATAAGTTTCGGGATCTAAGCGGATCCATTTTCCGTAATGTTGTCCAAAATAAAATAAAAGACCAATGAGATTGCCCCACAAGAGTCCTCGGCTCATTATGACAATTCCATTGAACAAGAAAATATTTTGAATTAATTTGTTTCTAGCACCAAGAGTTTTTAATAGTCCAATCATCTGAGAACGCTCTAATATCAAAACCAACAAAGCAGTAGACATGTTGATTACACCGACAATGATCATCACGGTAATTATGATAAGAATATTAAAATCGAAAAGCGAAATCCATTGAAAGATCGTTGCATACTGCTGGGTCAACTCAATTACATCTAGATCAGAGGGGAGTTTTTTATAAAGTATACTCCCTACTTTTGAAACCTCATCAAGGTCTTTTAGAAAAATCTCATACCCTCCTATCTGATTTTCTTTCCATTTATTGATGCGCTGTACGTGTTTTATATCACCCAAAACAAAAGTTTGATCAAAATCTGGAAATCCAGACAAGAAGAAACCAACAATTTTAAATTTTCTAATATTGGGGAGTTTTTGATCCAAACTATTTTGAAAATAAGCCGAAACATCATCACCTATTTCAAGGGAAAGTCGTTGGGCAATAAACTTGGAAACAACCACTTCATTTGACACCTTTTCGCCTAAATTGGGGAATCGACCTTCCACCAAAAAAGTATTGAGATTTTTCCACTCATAGTTGGCATCAACTCCTTTAAAAATGACACCTTCAAAAGAAGAATCTGTTTTCAAAAGACCCGCTTTAATAGCCACTCTTTGAATGTGAATCACTTCGGTTTCACTTTCAATATTAGACCTTAATTCGGGGGTATCTAAAAAAGGTAGAATGGAAATCTGAGACTCACTGTTTTCAAAAGGCGAAACCACCAAATGGCCATTAAAAACTGCTATTTTATTTTTAATATCTTTCTGAAGTCCTTTTCCAGTTGCGACCGCAATTAAAATCATTGCCATCCCCATGGCGACAGCCAATGTGGCAATTTTAATTATACGTGCTGAAACACTACTTTTATAATGTTTCGTTTGTTGCATTCTACGAGCTATGAATATTGGTAAATTCAATCTATTTTTGCTTTATGGCAGTAAAACTCAAAAGTACATTATTATTTTATCTTTTTTTGGCGACTGGTATCCAATCCTGTGCTCAAGTGCCTCTTGTTTCTGGAGCAGAAAGTTTTGAAAAATACTTACACAGCATAGCTAATAAAAAAGTTGGAGTTGTTGCCCATCAGGCCAGCTTAGTTAATGGAAAAACACATCTCGTTGACACACTCTTGAGCTTAGGAGTAGCAGTTCAAAAAGTATTTGCGCCAGAACACGGCTTTAGAGGAAATGCTGATGCTGGAGAAACAATTTATGATCAAAAAGACAAAAAAACTGGACTTGAAATCCTCTCCTTACATGGCAAAACAAAAAAGCCCAGTAAAGAAGACTTGGCGAATATTTCGGTCATGATTTTTGATCTTCAAGATGTGGGAGTACGTTTTTATACCTATTTATCCACTCTTCATTATGTTATGGAGGCTTGTGCTGAAAACAATATTCCATTGATTGTTCTCGATCGACCCAATCCAAATGCGCACTATGTTGATGGCCCTGTTTTAAAGAAAGAAAACAAAAGTTTTATAGGTATGCATCCCGTTCCTATTGTATACGGAATGACCATCGGTGAGTATGCAAAAATGATCAACGGTGAAGGGTGGTTAAGCAATAAAACAAAATGTGATCTAACAATAATTAAAATAAAAAACTACACGCACGAAACTTCCTATGAGCTTCCTGTAAGGCCCTCACCCAACCTGCCTAACAAACAGGCCATTGCCCTATATCCGAGTCTTTGCTTACTAGAGCCAACAAAAATAAGTATCGGTAGAGGAACGGAAATGCAATTCCAAATTTACGGACATCCTGATTTAAATAAAGATGACTTTTCTTTTAAGCCCCTGCCAAATTTCGGTTCTAAAAATCCGAAACTTAAAGATAAAATCTGTTACGGTAAAGATTTGAGTAAAATTGAATTTCCAAAAAAAATCCACCTTGAATGGCTCATCAATGCATACAATGAATCGCCTAATAAATCTGATTTCTTTTTAAAAGGGTTTCATAGAATTGCTGGCACTAAGAATTTAGAATCTCAAATCAAGGCGGGAATAAGCGAAAAAGAGATTCGTGAAAGCTGGAAAAAAGGCCTTAATCACTTTAAAAGCATTCGAGAAAAATACCTTATGTATCGATAGAAAATGAAACAAGAAATAAAACCCAAATCAGATGTTTTTGGAGAGGCACTTTGGAACCACTTTAATTATCCTAAATCTAAAGAATTAATTACATGGACGGATTTGACAGAAGAAGATCCCGTTCCATTAAGTTATTTTTTTAGAGGTTTTATGGAAATGCCAAAACTTGAGCAACATGCTTTAGAACTTACAAAGGGAAAGACGCTTGACATTGGATGCGGATCAGGTTGTCACAGTCTGTATCTTCAAAATGAAAAAGAAATTGAGGTTACGGGAATTGATAATTCTCGTGGAGCAATAAAAACAGCCAAAAAAAGAGGGGTGAAAAGTCTAATTCAATCCTCAATATTTGATTGTGATACGGCTTCCTATGACACGCTCTTACTCCTAATGAATGGTCCGGGAATTTGTGGAAGGCTTGAAAAGTTAGGAGAATTATTATTAAAACTAAAATCACTTCTCAGTGAAAACGGTCAAATTCTTCTTGATTCTTCCGACTTAATTTACCTGTTTGATGAAACTCCTGAAGGTGAAAAAATTGTTTCAGGAGAACAATATTATGGGGAATTAGATTATGGGATACGATTTGAAGGAGAAACCGAAACCTTCCCCTGGCTATATGTAGATTTTGGAAATTTAAGTCACTTTGCTAAAGAAGTTGGATTAAAGGCTAAATTAATTCTTGAAGGAGAAAACTGGGACTATCTCGCTAGACTAACTAGGGAATATTAAGATATTTGTGAGTCTGCAATGAAATTTTCCATTTGGGATATTTCATGACATAATCTACCATCAGCGGAATCATTTTGTCTCGATTACTCCACTCGGGCTGCAAGTAAAGCTTACATTCTTCCCCAACGAGTTTAGCATGTACTTCAGCAAATCTAAAATCATCTTTATTGTGAATGATTACTTTTAATTCATCTGCCCGGAGATAAGCAGCTTCAAGAGGTAGCTTATTTTTCTTGGGAGAAAGACAAAACCAATCCCAAATACCAGAAACTGGATAGGCACCTGAAGTTTCAATATGGATATTCATTGACTTCTCTTTCAAACCCGCAGTGAGCGGTTGCATATCCCACATAAGAGGTTCACCCCCTGTTACCACAACCGTATCAGAATGATCTTTAGCGTTACTAATAATTTGATCTATTGCAGTTGCAGGATGGAGTTTTGGATTCCAGCTTTCCTTTACATCACACCAATGACAACCGACATCACAACCTCCAATTCGGATGAAATATGCTGCGCCACCCTTGTGGTAACCTTCTCCCTGAAGTGTGTAAAAAGCCTCCATTAAGGGTAATTCGATTCCTTGGTCAACCAAACTATCCATAGGTGTGTGTTTTTTTCATAGTCCGCCAAAGATAGGGCATCTAGAAATGAAACTCTGGTCAAAAAAAAGTATATTTGATTCATAGCTACAATAATTTTGGACTTTAAAAGTCATAATAAAATCAGAATTATAGTTTTTTTATAGTGTCCCCCTATCGTTTACCAAAGTAAGAAGGCTTTCCTTAAAAAAAATGAAAATGAAAAAATGGCAAACAATCGTTGAATCTGTATTTACAAAAGTATTCTCAGAAAAGAATCAAAAAGGGGTAGAAAAAGCAACTTTATGGTTGTCGATCATTGGATTTATTTCTCACTTATTACTTATCTATGCAAAAAAATTCGAGTTATTCACAACCCCATTTGAAGCGAGTTTACTTGATGATCCTATTTCAGCGATTTACACCCCTTTCTCAATTATATTAATTTATGAGATTTATCTCTTAGTTCTGAACCTGCCACGATCTTTCACAACATCTGTCTCCAAACAATTTGAAATTATTTCCCTGATATTAATCCGTCGAATTTTTGCTGATATTCCTAAAATTGATCTTAATGCCGATTGGCTTTCGACACCACCAAACTTACAGCTGATCTGTGATGTACTTGGAGTTTTGACCCTCTACTATTTGATTCACCTATTCAACAATGGTCAATTAAGACTTCCTTCAAAGCCTCTAAACCCTAAACTTAAAAGTTTTGTCACTTCAAAAAAAGCGGTCAGTTTGATTTTATTGCCATTACTTATTTTTACGTCAATTTATAGTGGGGTTAATTGGGTTTACGATATGTTTTATAATCATATTGGGATTGATATAAACTCCATTTTCTATAATGAATTTTTCTCAATACTAATTCTAGCTGATGTGTTTATACTGCTACTTTCTTTTCAATATACAGAACGTTACAGCCAATTAATTAGAAATACAGGATTTGTTATTTGCACCATTTTAATTAGACTTTCTTTTGGGGTGAGTGGTTTAACCAATGTTGCCTTAATTATCTCAAGTGCTGTATTTGGATTATTGATTTTAACAATCTATAATATGAGAGAGAATCCCAAAAAAGAAAAAGAGGCAATAAAAATTTAAATCACTTAGATTTACGCTCACAAGAAATTAATGTATTTTTAAGTAACATAGCAATCGTCATAGGGCCAACTCCGCCTGGCACTGGAGTAATAAAACTAGCCTTTTCAGACACTTTTTCAAAGTCAACATCACCTTTGATCACATAGCCTTTTGGATGACTTTCGTCTACTACCCTGGTAATACCCACATCAATAATTACAACGCCTTCTTTTACCATATCAGCTTTCAAAAAATCAGGGACTCCCAAAGCGGAAACAATGATGTCTGCCTCTAAAGTGAGTTCCGCCAAGTTCTTAGTTCTACTGTGCGTTAAAGTCACTGTGGCATCACCTGCAGCACCTTTTTGACTCATAAGAATACTGATGGGTCTACCGACAATATGGCTTCTTCCAATAACAACACAATGTTTCCCAGAAGTGGGTATCTTATAGCGCTTTAACATTTCAATAATGCCAAAAGGAGTTGCAGGAATAAATGATTCCATGTCTAATGCCATTCTCCCAAAATTAGTTGGATGAAAACCATCAACATCTTTATCAGGATCTACAGCAAGAAGTATTTTTTCTTCGTCTATGTTTTTCGGCAACGGCAATTGAACGATGTAACCATCCAAAGATTCGTCTTGATTGAGTTCTTTAATTTTATCTAACAAAACTTCTTCCGATATTGTATCCTCTAAACGAATCAAAGTTGACTGGAACCCAACCTGCTCACAAGAGCGCACTTTGCTCCCAACATAGGTCAAGCTTGCGCCATCATTTCCCACTAAAACTGCAGCGAGGTGGGGAGTTTTTAGTCCCTGCTCCTTTCTCAAACTTACTGCTTCTCGTATTTCTTCTTTAATTACATTCGAAAGTTTTTTCCCGTCTAGTATCTCCATAGTTATTTATTGTTGTCCTTGAAACATTTGCATCATTTGTTTCCCTTTTCCACCTTGCATCATCTTCATCATTTTACTCATTTGATTGAAGTGCTTAATCAACTGATTGACTTCCTCGACCTTTCGACCTGCCCCTTTTGCAATTCGGTTTTTTCTACTGTGGTTCAATAACGTAGGTTCTGACCTTTCTTTTGGGGTCATGGAACCGATTATGGCTTCTATATATTTAAAAGCATCATCATCTATATCTACGTTTTTCATTGCCTTCCCCACTCCCGGAATCATCCCCATCAGATCTTTCATATTACCCATTTTTTTAACTTGTTGTATCTGCAATAAAAAATCATCAAAACCAAATTGATTTTTGGATATTTTCTTATTAATTCTTCGGGCTTGCTCTTCATCAAATTGATCCTGCGCTCTTTCAACCAAAGAAACCACATCCCCCATTCCGAGAATACGGTCTGCCATTCTTTCAGGATAAAAGACATCAAGTGCCTCCATTTTCTCACCAGTACCGATGAATTTTATTGGCTTGTTTACAATTGATTTTATTGAAAGAGCTGCACCACCTCTAGTATCTCCATCCAGCTTTGTAAGTATAACACCATCAAAGCTTAAAGTGTCGTGAAAAGACTTTGCTGTATTTACGGCGTCTTGACCAGTCATCGAATCCACTACAAAAAGAGTTTCATCAGGTTTAACCGATTTGTGAATATCTGAAATTTCTTTCATTAAGACTTCATCCAAAGCAAGCCTACCCGCGGTATCAATAATGACCACATCATGTTTGTCCTTTTTCGCTAGAGCAATTGCAGCTTGTGCAATTTTTACTGGATTTTTCTCCTCCAAATCACTATAAACAGGAACCCCAATTTGCTCGCCCAAAATACTCAACTGATCAATGGCCGCGGGTCGATAGACGTCACAGGCAACCAATAGTGGTGATTTGCTTTTTTTCTTTTTTAGATGTAAGGCCAGTTTACCACTGAAAGTTGTTTTACCTGAACCTTGTAATCCAGACATTAATATAACGGAGGGTGAAGAAGCAAGGTTAATACCTTCTGCACTTCCACCCATCAATGCTGTCAATTCATCTTTAACAATCTTAATCAGTAACTGACCAGGCTGAAGGCTGGTCAAAACTTCTTGGCCTAGCGCTTTCTCCTTTACTCTTGTCGTGAAATCTTTTGCGATTTTAAAGTTAACATCAGCATCTAAAAGTGCCCTGCGAACTTCCTTCAAGGTTTCAGCAACATTGATTTCTGTGATCTTACCTTGGCCTTTTAATATCTTAAAAGCTTTGTCGAGTTTATTACTTAAACTATCAAACATATTCATCTAATTAGTATTAAAACAAAGTTAGTCTTTTCAGTATTTTAAAAAAACTACAAGACCATAAGCTTTTGCTTTTAACTTTTATTTCTATTCATCATGCCGATAACTATCGTATGAGGAAAAGTAATTGCTGCAAGAAAAGAGAAAAACATTGGTAAAAAATAGTCCGCATTAAAATCAATATAATTAAAAATCAAACCTAAAAAAACCAATGATGCAATCCAGTACAATAGGGAGGCTTTTAAATATTTTTTAATAGATGCTTTTTTTAAATCTCCATAGAGATAATTTATTTGTTCCTTTAATGAGGGAATACTGTGCCAAACAACAAAGTAGAAGGCAAAGGAAAAAAGCAACGAGCCAAAGTGAAAAAGTAGGGACAGAAGCACCAAAAGAAACAATTCCTTAATAAGGCTAACTCTTAAATAAGGAATGATCATCATGATAAATAAAAGAAGCACTCCTGTGGAGATCAAACTCCAGAGAAAAAACTCATAGGATAATAAAATACTGCTGATTTTTTCTATTACCAATACGACCTCTAAATACTGAATTGTAAAAATTAAAAAGAAAATAAAAGCGCCATAAAGCGTGAAAAACAATGAATGAGAGATTGAAAGCTTTAACCGATCTTCCCAATGTTGCTCGCCAAAATGATAGCTGCTGAAGAGAATAAATGTAAATAAGGCTATTGATGGAAGAAAGAAAAAGAACAATCCTCCTAATAAAACAACTCCAACATACATAATCAGAGATTTTATAAAGAATTTTCTGGACTTTAATTGTCGATTTTTTGAAATAATTTCTAAATCATTAGCGCCGTGAAGTATCCCAAGAGTTATTATCAGCAACGAACCAATTAAATCGACATATGCGAAAGGAACAACAATAGCAAATAGGATTGAAACGAGAGTTGTTATGATGCCAATATGGTAATATTTCAAGGGCTTTTTTATTAATTTATACAATTTAATGTTAAAAAACTTCAATATTTATAGTGAGTATATTTATTTTTAATTAAATTTAGTTCAACAAAAACAAATAATTAATTAATCATGGAAAAAATTTTTAGTTTAATGACAGTTGTGCCAGCGATGGCCACTGATGATTATGTAGGGTTCACATTCTTCGTGGGTTGTATGGCGATGATGGCAGCCTCTGCATTTTTCTTTCTTTCAATGAGTTCTTTTGACAGTAAATGGAGAACATCAATCCTTGTATCAGGTTTGATTACATTTATTGCAGCAGTTCACTATTGGTACATGAGAGACTATTGGGCAACCAATGCAACTTCACCAACATTCTTTAGATATGTTGACTGGGTATTGACCGTACCATTAATGTGTGTTGAATTCTATCTTATCCTTAAAGTTGCTGGTGCAACAAAGCAATTGATGTGGAAATTGATTTTCCTTTCAGTAATAATGCTTGTTACTGGTTACTTTGGAGAGGCAGTTTACAATACAGGAAATGGACCTGCACTTTGGGGACTAGTTTCTGGACTCGCTTATTTCGCGATTGTTGCTGAACTCTGGAAAGGTGGTGCTGCAAAACTAGCAGCGTCTGCTGGTGGAGCTGTTCAAGCTGCACACACAACACTTCTGAAATTTGTTGTTATTGGATGGGCAATTTACCCAATCGGATACATGGCAGGTACTGAAGGCTGGTATAGCGGTATCTTTGGTGGTCTTCCAATGGACGTTATTTATAACGTTGGGGATGCTATCAACAAAATTGGATTTGGTTTAGTGGTATATAATTTAGCTGTAAATTCTAAATAATTATCAATAAAATAAATTTACTGTAATTATTAAAATCGCTCTTCGGAGCGATTTTTTTTTACATCCTATCGGGCACTGAGATTCCAAGAAGTGAGGAGGCCAAGGCAACGTTGTTAGCTACTGCCTTACAAAGCAGCAAGCGCAGGGACTTTAATTCTTCGGCAGGTTCTCCTAGGACACTTACGTTTTGATAGAAAGAATTAAACAAACGAACCAATTCATAAAGATAATTAGCAATTAGCGCAGGACTAAACTGATCCGCAGCCTGGTTGATCACCTCAGAATAAGTCATCAAGTGTTTGAGAATCTCCTTCTCTTTTAAGTCCAACTGCAAAGAAACATTAAGCTGTAGTGCTTCAAGCTGCTGTTTTCTTAGTAATGATTGAATACGTGCATGTGCATATTGAATGAAAGGACCTGTGTTTCCGTTGAAATCAACAGAAGCTTCAGGATCAAACAAAATTCTCTTTTTTGGATCTACTTTTAAAATATAATACTTTAATGCACCTAATCCGATCTTTGTGTACAAGGCCTCTCGGTCTTCTTCACTCAATCCGCCTAGTTTGCCATGCTTAGAAGCGATTTCTGCGGCTGTATTTTTCATTTGATCAACAAGATCATCTGCATCTACAACTGTTCCTTCCCTACTCTTCATTTTACCGCTTGGTAAGTCCACCATTCCATAACTGAGATGATGAAGAGAATCTGACCAACTGTATCCTAATTTTTTAAGAACTAAGAAAAGCACCTTAAAATGATAGTCTTGCTCATTCCCTACTGTATAAACCATTCCTTTAATTTCTGGATGGTCTTCAACTCTTTGCTGCGCAGTCCCGATGTCTTGGGTCATATAGACTGCCGTGCCATCTGATCGAAGTAAAAGCTTTTCATCCAAACCATCCTCAGTAAGGTCAATCCAAATGGATCCATCTTCTTTAGTGAAGAAAATTCCTTTCGAAAGTCCCTCATTGATAATTATCTTACCTAATAAATAGGTATTACTTTCATAATAATAGGAATCAAAATCAATTCCTAGTTTTTTGTAAGTAGCATTAAAACCTTTGTATACCCAGCCATTCATTTTCTCCCATAAAGCTCTAACCTCTGGATCATTGGCCTCCCATTTCAAAAGTATTTGTTGCGCTTTTAGAATAAGGGGCGCTTGCTTTTCAGCAACAGCTTGTGATGTTCCTTCTGAAACCATTGTGGCTATCTGTGCTCTGTATTTTGTTTCAAAAAGGACATAGTATTTACCAACTAATTGATCCCCTTTAAGATTTGAAGAATCAGGTGTCTCTCCGCTACCATAATCTTGCCATGCCAACATGGACTTACTAATATGAATCCCCCGATCATTGATGATCTGAGTTTTAATTACATTATTACCATTTGCTTTTAAAATTTCAGCAACAGAATAACCCAACAAACTATTTCTAACATGCCCAAGGTGAAGGGGTTTGTTTGTATTGGGTGATGAATACTCCACCATGAGCGTGGGAGCGTCAGAATTTGCTTTTTTATGACCGTATTCGTCTTCTGATAGCATCTGCTTTAAAAACGCTAAATAATAAGCATCAAAAATACTAAGGTTTAAAAAACCACTGACGACATTGAAATTTTCTACAACATCAGAGTGCTCAATTAAATAAGCACCTAATTTTTCGCCCAACACCTGTGGGCTTGTCCTTGTTTGTTTTAACAAAGGAAAAAGAACCAATGTAAGGTCGCCTTCAAAATCCTTGCGTGTCAATTGAAATTCGAAGTGATCTACTGATAAATCAAAATCCGATTTTAAAAAAGTCAAAATTGACTTTGAGAGTGTGTGTTCTAGCTTATCCATTTTCTTGGCGCAAATATAAATATAAAGTCGAAACTATGGGGTCATCTTCTAATGACTTATCTTTAAATAAAAAATGCTTTTAAATGTTTCTTATAACGATAACGCAATAAGAGAAAAAATTGATGCTGAAGTAGGAAAGCCATTTTCCCTTAAAGAACGATGGTCTATGGGGGGTGTCGGGTCTTCAAAACTATTTATCACTCAAACTTCTCTCAACATTCACAATCTTTTGGTTCTTGACCAAAATTTAAATACTTGTAATGTTGAATTGCGTCCTCAAGGTATCATTGTTAGATTTAGAAGCTTACTAGAAACCTATGGGTTGGTTATCCCTTTTTATAAACTAAAAATTTATAAAGGAAAGGCGGAAGAATATTCAATTTACAAGGATGAATCCCTCATAAAGATATTGGCGGACACCAAAACCATACACAAGTTTTTTAGTAAAATAAATAACCTAAAAGCGGAAAGTAGACCTCCTTCAGTAGACGAACTATAGTTCTCTAGAAGTATGCCCAGTATAAACTTGTCTAGGGCGACCGATCGGTTCTTTGTTCAAACGCATTTCTTTCCATTGTGCAATCCAGCCTGGAAGTCTACCCATTGCAAACATAACGGTAAACATTTCAGTTGGAATCCCCAAAGCCCTATAGATAATACCTGAATAAAAATCGACGTTTGGATATAATTTACGTTCAACGAAATAAGGATCATTCAATGCTTCTTCTTCTAAAGCTTTAGCGATATCCAAAATAGGATCGTTGACGCCTAATTCTTTTAAGACTTCGTCCGCAGCTACTTTAATGATTTTTGCACGCGGGTCGAAATTTTTATAGACACGGTGTCCAAAGCCCATCAAACGGAAAGGGTCATTTTTGTCTTTTGCTTTGGCCATGAACTTTTTTGTGTCACCACCATCCTTTTTTATTTGCTCAAGCATTTCAATTACAGCTTGGTTGGCCCCCCCATGTAATGGTCCCCAAAGAGCAGAAATTCCTGCCGAAATTGAAGCAAATAATCCAGCGTGAGAAGAACCTACAATACGCACTGTTGAAGTAGAACAATTCTGCTCGTGATCTGCATGGAGAATTAGTAACTTATTCAACGCATTGACTATCGTTGGATTAGAAATGTATTCCTTATTGGGTTTTTTAAACATCATTTGAGCAATGTTTTCCGTATAAGAAAGTGAATCGTCCGAATAAACAAGTGGCAAACCTTTTACCCTTCTTTGTGTCCAAGAAACCAAGACCGGTAGCTTGGCAAGAATCATAATAATTGCTTCGTGGAACTCAGCTTCAGAATTAATATCTACTGAACTAGGGTTAAAAGCAATTAATGCTGAGGTTAACGAAGATAATATTCCCATTGGATGTGCACCTTTTGGAAAACTTTTAAGAATCGCCTTTAGGTCTTCGTCTACTAACGACTCTTCACATATTTCATTCTCAATTTTCGAAAGTTGCTCTGGAGTCGGAAGTTCACCAAAGATTAGCAAATAAACAACTTCCAAAAAACTAGATTTATTTGCTAAGTCTTCAATTGAATAGCCTCTGTATCGAAGTATACCCTTTTCTCCATCCAAAAATGTTATCTCGCTCTTACAAGATCCGGAATTCTTATATCCAGGATCAAGAGTAATCAAACCTGTTTCAGCTCTTAAACTTTTAATATCAATCGCAATTTCATTCTCAGTTCCCTTAACTAAGGGGAATTCATGCGTTTTATTACCGTAAATTAATTGAACTTTATCTTCCATAATAATGAATTTTGAGAATTGCAAATTTAAAAAAATAGACGCCAAAAAACAACTGTAGCCCTATGTAATAAACAGATAAATTAAAAAAAAGTGCTTTTACTTGATTTTAAATGCATTTCCTTGGGGATAATAAGCCGTGCTCTCTAATTCCTCTTCGATTCTGAGTAATTGGTTGTACTTGGACATACGATCACTTCGAGAAGCAGATCCAGTTTTAATTTGTCCTGTATTAAGGGCAACTGCCAAGTCAGCAATAGTATTATCTTCAGTTTCTCCAGATCGGTGTGACATTACAGAGGTATAACCTGCACGGTGTGCCATTTCGACAGCCGCAATGGTTTCAGAAAGGGTTCCAATTTGATTTACTTTTATCAAAATCGAATTGGCAATACCTAAATCAATTCCTTTCCCTAGACGCTCTACATTAGTTACAAAAAGGTCATCTCCAACCAATTGAACTCTGTGTCCTGCTTTTTCAGTAAGAAGTTTCCACCCGTCCCAATCGTTTTCATCCATTCCATCTTCAATTGAAATGATCGGATATTTGGCACTTAAATCTGTTAAATATTGGGCTTGTTCTTCTGAGGTTCTTTTTACACCCTTATCGCCTTCAAATAGCGTATAATCGTAAACTCCATTTTCGTAAAATTCTGCAGCAGCACAATCCAGAGCGATTTTAACTTCGTCTCCAGCTTTGTATCCTGCATTATCAATTGCAATTAAAATCGTTTCTAATGCATCCTCAGTTCCATCGAGGGTTGGCGCAAAACCACCTTCATCTCCAACTGCAGTACTAAGACCTCGGTCGTGTAATACTTTTTTAAGGTGATGAAAAATCTCAGAACCCATTTGCATCGCATGTGAAAAACTCTTCGCTCCAACTGGCATAACCATAAACTCTTGAAAAGCAATGGGCGCATCGGAATGTGATCCACCGTTAATAATATTCATCATTGGAACCGGTAATGTATGCGCACTGACTCCACCAATGTATCGATATAAAGGAAGTCCCAATTCGTTTGCAGCCGCCTTTGCGATTGCAAGTGAAATCCCTAAAATAGAGTTTGCCCCAAGTTTTGATTTGTTAGGTGTTCCGTCCAAATCAATCATCATTTGATCAATATTGTTTTGCTCAAATACAGATTCTCCAATTAATTTTTCGGCAAGAATTTCATTTACATTATCAACTGCCTTAAAAACAGCTTTCCCCATATAATCTTTACCACCGTCCCGCAATTCAACTGCTTCGTGTTCTCCTGTTGAAGCTCCTGAGGGAACGGCAGCGCGTCCTAAAATACCATTTTCTGTAATCACATCAACTTCAACCGTTGGATTTCCTCTTGAATCAAAAATTTGGCGTGCATGTACACTGATAATTATACTCATGTTATTTAAATTAGGTTGGTGATTATTTTAGGTATTCGTGTTTTTAATGTTTTCAAAAAAATGATCAAACAAATACACAGTATCGTTTGGACCTGGACCCGCTTCAGGATGGTATTGCACTGAAAAACAATTTTTAGTTTTCATTTTTAAGCCTGCAACGGTATTGTCATTTAAATGGTAATGACTTATGATAACATCCTCATGGGCTTCTGCAGCCTTTTCATCTACTGCGAATCCATGGTTTTGTGAGGTAATCTCTCCTTTTCCAGTCAAAACATTTAAAACTGGATGATTAATACCTCTATGACCATTAAACATTTTATAGGTAGGAATTCCATTAGCAAGGGCAATGATTTGATGGCCCAAGCAAATTCCAAATATTGGCATATTGCTATTAATAATTTCACTTGCAGTTTCCTGAACATGATCTAATGGATCTGGGTCTCCAGGACCATTAGAGATAAAGAAACCATCCGGATTCCACTTTTTCATTTCTTTAAAAGAGGTGTCGTAAGGAAAAACTTTTACATAAAGCCCCCTACTTGTCATGTGGTTTAATATATTCTTTTTGATTCCCAGATCGAGTGCCGCAACTTTATATTTAGAATCAGGATCACCTACAAAATAGGAAGACTGAGTTGAAACCTTAGAAGCCAACTCCAAACCTTCCATTGAGGGCAATTTATTTAATTCTTTAATTAAATGTTCAATATTGTCAACTTCGGTAGTAATCACAGCATTCATTGCTCCATTGTCGCGAATATAATTAACAAGAGCTCGTGTGTCTACATCCGAAATAGCAAAAAGACTATTCTCGCTTAGATAGTTTTCTAATGAATCATTTGCGCCAGGTCTTGAAAAATGATAACTAAAATTTTTGCAAATCAGTCCAGCGATCTTGATTGAATCAGATTGTGCTTCGCCTTTTTTAACACCATAATTACCAATGTGAGCATTGGTCATTACCATTAACTGTCCAAAGTAGGAAGGGTCAGTGAAAATTTCTTGATATCCTGTCATTCCAGTGTTGAAACAAATTTCTCCAAAACTGGTGCCGTCTGCACCTATCGATTTTCCGAAGAACTGTGTCCCATCGGCCAGTAATAAAAGTGCTTTTTTTCGATTTTTATAAGTCATAATCTATGATGTAAAATAACATAAAAAAAGGATAAACTAAAAAGCTTATCCTTTTATATAAATGTTAATTATTAACAAATAAGTGTAATATATTTTTATTTTTTATCAGCCTCATCATTGATTGAATCATTTGAATTGTCCAAATTTTTATCAGTTTTTTTTTCAGACTTAGCTCCTGGAGCTTTTTCTACTATTGCTACTGGAGCAGCTTCGGAAATTTTTTCAGCAGCAATTTCGCTTTCATCAGCTGTCTTTTTCGCACGACCTCTTCGAGTAGCTTTTTTAGTTGTTTCTTTTTCGTTGTTGTATACATCGTTGAAGTCAACTAATTCAATCATTGCCATAGAGGCATTATCTCCTAGACGATTTCCCATTCTGACTACACGTGTGTATCCTCCAGGTCTGTCCCCTACTTTCTGGGCTATGTCATTAAAAAGCTCTGATACTGCAAACTTATCTCTAAGCGCACTAAAAGCGTTTCGTCTGTTGTGAGTTGTGTCACTCTTAGACTTTGTAACTAAAGGCTCGATAAATTGCTTTAACGCTTTTGCCTTAGTTAATGTTGTGTTTATTCTTTTGTGTTCAATTAAAGAGCAAGCCATATTAGCCAACATGGACTTTCTATGTGCTACTTTTCTTCCTAAATGAATAACTTTTTTACCGTGTCTCATTTTATCTAAATATGCTATTTATTAGTCCTTATCTAATTTATACTTGGCCAGGTCCATACCAAAGGAAAGACCTTTAAGAACTACCAATTCTTCTAACTCTGTTAAGGATTTCTTTCCAAAGTTTCTGAATTTCATTAGATCATTTTTGTTGTAAGATACTAGGTCACCAAGGGTATCAACCTCTGCTGCTTTCAAACAGTTTAGCGCACGAACAGAAAGGTCCATGTCTATTAATTTTGTTTTAAGCAATTGACGCATATGAAGTGATTCCTCATCATAAGTCTCAGTTTGAGCGATTTCGTCAGCTTCTAATGTGATTCTTTCATCCGAGAATAAAAGGAAATGGTGAATCAATGTTTTAGCAGCCTCAGTTAACGCATCTTTTGGATGGATAGAACCGTCAGTGATGATTTCAAAAACAAGTTTTTCGTAATCTGTTTTTTGTTCAACTCGATAGTTTTCGATACTGTATTTCACGTTTTTAACGGGTGTGAAAATAGAATCTATTGAAATAGCTCCGAAAGGTGCATTTTCTTTTTTATTGACTTCGGCAGGAACATATCCACGTCCCTTTTCAATACTAACCTCCATGTTTAACTGAACTCCTTTTTCAAGGTTACAGATTACCATATCAGGATTAAGCACTTGAAATCCAGAAATGAATTTTTGTAAATCAGCTGCTTTGAGTTGATCTTGACCACCTACAGTTACAGTAACTGTTTCTTCTTCAATATCCTCTATTTGTCTCTTAAAACGAATTTGTTTTAAGTTAAGAATGATCTCGGTAACATCTTCAACAACTCCGGGAATGGTTGAAAACTCATGTTCGATACTTTCGATTTTGACAGTAGTAATTGCAAACCCTTCTAGAGAAGAAAGCAGTACTCGTCTCAATGCGTTACCAACAGTCAGACCATATCCAGGCTCAAGAGGGCGAAATTCAAACTTGCCTTCGAACTCGGAAGAGTCGATCATTATAACTTTATCGGGTTTTTGGAAATTTAATATAGCCATAGTTTTACTTCCTTAATTTTAAGATTATTTTGAATACAATTCTACAATCAATTGCTCTTTGATATTTTCTGGAATCTGCAAACGCTGTGGGAGATTTACAAAGTTTCCTTCATAAGTCTCACTGTTCCATGTCATCCATTCATATACTGAGGAATTGGCTTCCAAAGAGGAAGTAATAGATCCAAGAGATTTTGACTTCTCTCTAACACCAACAACATCTCCAGCTTTTAGAGAATAAGAAGGTATGTTTACTATCTTTCCATTAACAGTTATGTGACGGTGAGACACCAATTGTCTTGCACCACTTCGTGAAAGAGCAACTCCAAGACGATAGACTACATTATCTAATCTTGCTTCGCAAAGTTGAAGTAAAACTTCACCAGTAACACCTTTACTAGAACTTGCTTTCTCAAAAATATTCTTAAACTGACGTTCTAGAATACCATAAGTATATTTAGCTTTTTGCTTCTCCAGTAACTGGACTGAATATTCTGATTTTTTTCCTCTTCTACGGGTATTCCCGTGTTGTCCTGGAGGGTAATTTCTCTTTTCAAAAGATTTATCAGCACCGAAAATGGCTTCGCCAAATTTTCGAGCAATCTTTGATTTTGGACCGATGTATCTTGCCATATTATTTATTTACTATTAAGCTATGAATTAAGGTCTAATTAATCCTTCGATAGCATTTATTATTATACTCTTCTTCTTTTTGGTGGGCGACAGCCATTGTGTGGTAGTGGAGTAACATCAACAATTTCTGTTACCTCAATCCCAGAGTTGTGAAGCGTTCTTATCGCTGATTCACGACCATTACCTGGACCTTTTACGAAAACTTTTACTTTGCGTAAACCCGCTTCGATTGCAACTTTCGAACAATCTTCAGCAGCTGTTTGTGCAGCATAAGGTGTGTTTTTCTTTGAACCTCTAAAGCCCATCTTTCCCGCAGATGACCAAGAAATAACTTCTCCTTTATTGTTGGTTAAAGAAATGATGATATTGTTAAAAGAGGCGTTTATGTGAGCTTCACCGTTTGCTTCAACAATTACTTTACGCTTTTTGGTTGTAACTTTTGCCATAGTTAATTATTATTTAGTTACTTTCTTTTTATTAGCAACTGTTTTTCTTTTTCCTTTACGAGTACGAGAGTTATTTTTGGTGCGTTGACCTCTTAAGGGTAATCCAGACCTGTGTCGGATTCCTCGGTAACAACCAATATCCATTAAACGTTTGATGTTTAATTGTAACTCCGAGCGTAATTCCCCTTCAATTTTGAAGGCACCTACCACTTCACGAATTCTTCCGGTCTCATCGTCAGTCCAATCGGAAACTTTAGTATTTTCATTTACTTTAGCTTCCGCTAAAATATTTTTTGCTCGGCTATCCCCAATACCGTATATATAGGTAAGGGCGATTACACCTCTTTTTTGCTTGGGAATGTCTACTCCTGATATTCTAGCCATAATTTAACCTTGTCTTTGTTTGAATCGAGGATTCTTTTTGTTAATTACGTACAAACGTCCTTTTCGACGGACGATTTTGCACTCAGCACTTCTTTTTTTTATGGAAGCTCTTACTTTCATTGTTTTTTACTTTTAAAATCTATAAGTAATCCTTGCTTTACTCAAATCGTAAGGACTCATTTCTAATTTAACTTTATCTCCTGGTAATAATTTTATATAATGTAAACGCATCTTACCAGAAATATGCGCGGTAACTACATGACCATTTTCTAACTCCACTCTAAACATCGCGTTAGACAATGCTTCGATGATGGTGCCTTCTTGTTCAATTGCTGCTTGTTTAGCCATATTCTTATGAAATTCTTCTATTTTTACCTGACTTGGACATCAATCCGTCATAGTGTCTATTTAACAAATAAGAATTAACCTGCTGTATTGTGTCAATTGCAACACCCACCATAATTAGAAGTGAGGTTCCACCATAAAATAAAGCCCACCCTTGTTGCATTCCGAATAACTTAACGACTACTGCTGGAAAAACAGCGACAGAAGCTAAGAACAAGGAACCAGGAAATGTAATGTGTGACATGACAGTATCTAAAAACTCAGAGGTGTCATTTCCAGGACGTATCCCAGGAACAAATCCACCGCTTCGTTTCAAATCGTCTGACATTTTATTGGTAGGAACTGTGATTGCAGTATAAAAGTAGGTAAAAATGATTATTAATAAAGCAAATAAAACATTGTACCAAAGGCCAAAGATATCTGAAAAATTAGTTTGCATCCACTGCCCTACGGTTGTTTCTCCCATTGCCCCTCCAATATAAGCTGGAGCGAACATTAATGCTTGTGCAAATATAATTGGCATTACGCCAGAAGCATTCAATTTTAATGGAATGTATTGACGAGATCCGAAAACGTTCTTCTCATTTGTACCAGCTGCAGTCCTTCTTGCATATTGAACCGGTATTTGACGAACCGCCATTACCAAAAGAATACTTAGAAGTATTATTACAACCCATATAACCAACTCGATTAAGATCATCATCAAGCCTCCATTGTTTTCAGAAACACGAGAAACAAATTCCTGTGTGAATGAAAGTGGAAGGTTAGCAATGATACCAACCATAATTAGAATGGAGATACCGTTTCCAATTCCTTTGTCTGTAATCTTTTCTCCTAACCACATTGCGAAAATTGTCCCTGTCACTAAAATGATAACCGACGAGATCATAAATAAAGGACCGCGACCAAGAACAAAAGCACTGTCTGGAACCCCTAAAGCAGAAAGTCCGTATAGATAGGCTGGTGCTTGGACAATACAAATTAGTATAGTCAACCAGCGAGTGATTTGATTTCTTTTTTTATTACCGCTTTCACCTTCTTTCTGAAGCTTCTGTAAATAAGGAACCGCAATTCCCATCAATTGAACAACAATTGATGCAGAAATGTAAGGCATAATTCCAAGTGCAAAAACAGACGCATTAGCAAAAGCACCTCCAGTGAAGGCATTTAAAATACCGAGAAGTCCACCGCCATCTGCACGACTTGAAAGTGCAGCAAGTTGAACTGAATCAATTCCTGGCAGTACAATTTGAGCACCTAAACGATAAACCAACAACAATGAAAGTGTAGTAATAATTCTCCCACGTAACTCCTGAATGTTGTAAATATTTAATATGGTCTCAATAAACTTCTTCATCAAATAAGATTATAGTATAATAGCTTCTCCTCCAGCCGCCTCAATAGCCGCTTTTGCAGTTGCAGAAAATTTATGTGCATGAATTTTTAAGGCATTCTCAAGCTTTCCTCTACCCAAAATTTTCAATAATTCAGTTTTTCCAACCAATCTAAGCTCAACGAAGTTATCAAAAGAAACTTCATTTTTAACTTTTTTATCAGTGACTAAATCTTGAAGGGTATCTATATTGACTCCTTTATAATCAACACGATTAATGTTTTTAAAACCGAATTTAGGTACACGTCGCTGTAATGGCATTTGACCTCCTTCAAAACCGATTTTTCTAGAATATCCAGATCGCGACTTAGCTCCTTTGTGACCACGTGTAGCAGTACCTCCTTTTCCGGAACCTTCTCCACGTCCCACTCGCTTACCTAATTTTTGCGTCGACCCGCTTGCTGGTGTTAGATTATTCAAACTCATGTTTATGCTTCTATAGTTTTAACTAAATGTTTTACTTTATTGATCATTCCAAGAATACTTGGAGTAGTTTCATGAGTGACCTCTTTACCGATACCCCTTAAGCCTAAAGCTTCAAGTGTTCTTTTTTGAGATTGCATTCTTTTGATACTACTTTTTACTTGTGTTACTATTATTTTGGCCATGATAAAAATGCTTATCCGTTAAATACTTTATCCAAGCTAACTCCTCTTTGCTTGGCAATGGTTTGAGGACTTCTCAATTGTAACAAAGCGTCGAAAGTTGCTTTGACAACGTTGTGCGGGTTAGAAGAACCTTGAGATTTGGAAAGTACATTATGCACTCCTACTGCCTCAAGTACAGCTCTAACAGCTCCACCGGCAATAACTCCAGTACCTTCTGATGCTGGCTTCAAGAAAACTCTTGCCCCACCATATTTTCCTTTTTGTTCGTGAGGAATAGTTCCTCGATCCAATGGAATACGAACTAAGTTTTTCTTTGCATCTTCAACTGCCTTGGCAATCGCTTCAGAGACTTCCTTAGATTTTCCTAATCCCTGACCTACTACTCCATTTTCATCCCCTACAACGACAATCGCTGAAAATCCAAAAGCACGTCCACCTTTTGTTACTTTAGTTACACGTTGAACGCCTACCAAACGGTCTTTTAAATCAAGCCCTGCAGGTTTTACTAATTCAACGTTTTTATAATCTTGATACATAGTTGTTTTTTAAAATTTTAAACCTGTTTCTCTAGCACCGTCTGCAAGGGATTTTACTCTCCCATGATACAAATAGCCTCCTCTGTCAAAACGGATGGTTGTCAAACCAGCATTGGTTGAACGTTCTCCGATAAGCTTTCCAACTAACTGAGCAACTGCAGACTTGTTTTCTAGCTTAGCATCAACTACTTCCTTATCTCGGGAAGAAGCGGCAACCATTGTTTTTCCACTAACGTCATCAATTACTTGTGCGTATATTTCTTTGTTACTTCGGTAGACAGACAAACGTGGGTTTGCTGCAGTTCCTGTAACTGTTTTTCTGATTCTTAAACGAATCCGATGTCTTCTTGCTGTTTTTGTTAATGCCATAGCTATATTTTAAGCTGATTTACCTGCTTTTCTTCTTACTTGTTCTCCTACGAATCTAACCCCTTTTCCTTTGTAAGGTTCAGGTTTTCTAAACGATCTGATCTTCGCTGCGATATAACCCAAAAGTTGCTTGTCGTGTGAAGCAAGTTTAATGATAGGATTCTTACCTTTTTCTGAAACAGTTTCGATTTTAACTTCCGGAGCAATGTCAAAAAGTATGTTGTGTGAGAAACCAAGTGCAAGATCTAAAATTTGTCCTTGATTACTTGCTCTATATCCAACACCTACCAATTCCAATTCTTTAGTGTAACCTTTTGATACTCCTTCGATCATATTATATACAAGTGAGCGATAAAGACCATGCTTTGCTTTGTGTATTTTATTTTCGGAAGGACGTGTTAACGTTATAACATTGTCTTCAACAACAAAAGAAACTTCACTGTAGTCTTGAGCCAATTCACCTAATTTCCCTTTTACAATAATTTTATCGCTTTGAATGTCAACACTGACACCTTCCGGAATACTTATGGGATTTTTACCTATTCTTGACATTCTAGTTAATTTTTAACTTTATTTTTTAATAAACGTAACAAAGTAATTCTCCACCAACGTTATGTTGGTTAGCCTGCTTTCCTGTCATTACTCCTTTGGAAGTAGAAACAATAGAAATTCCTAATCCATTAAGGACACGAGGAAATTCATCGGAAGAGGAATACTTTCTCAAACCAGGTGTGCTGATTCTTTGTATTTTTTTAATAACGGGTTCCTTCGTCATCTTATTATACTTAAGGGCAATTTTGATGTTCCCTTGATGATTGGAAGTGTCTTCAAATTTATAACTCAAGACATATCCTTGATCAAATAATATTTTTGTGATTTCCTTCTTAAGGTTAGACGCTGGTATATCGACCACCTTGTGACCAGCCAAACTGGCGTTTCGAATTCGGGTTAAAAAATCTGCAATAGGATCTGTAAACATAATATAACTTAATTTTTTATTACCAACTGGCTTTTGTTACACCTGGGATTAAACCTTTATTGGCCATCTCGCGAAAGGTTACCCTTGAGACTCCAAACTGACGAATGTACCCTTTTGGACGACCGGTTAATTTACAACGATTGTGTAATCTAACTGGAGACGCATTTTTAGGCAACTTCTGCAATCCTTCATAATCCCCAGCTTCTTTGAGGGCTTTTCTTTTTTCGGCATATTTGGCAACCGTTTTTGCTCGTTTAACTTCGCGAGCTTTCATTGATTCTTTAGCCATATCTAATTCTTTTTAAATGGTAAACCTAGTTCTTTCAACAAAGACTTTGCTTCCTTATCTGTTTTAGCAGAGGTTACAAATGAAATGTCCATTCCTGATATTTTATTCACTTTATCGATGTCAATTTCAGGAAAAATAATTTGCTCTGTAATTCCGAGGTTATAATTTCCTCTTCCGTCAAATCCTGTAGCCTTTACGCCTTGGAAATCACGAACACGTGGCAAAGCAGCAGTAACTAAGCGATCAAGAAACTCATACATGCGCTCCCCTCTTAGGGTAACTTTTGCACCGATGGGCATTCCTTTACGCAGTTTAAAAGCAGCAACATCCTTCTTTGAAAGGGTAGAAATTGCTTTTTGACCAGTAATGGTGGTTAATTCATCTACTGCATATTCGATAAGTTTCTTATCAGCAACAGCGTCACCTACTCCACGACTCAACACGATTTTCTCTAATCGAGGAACTTGCATTACATTTTTGTAAGCAAACTCTTCTTTTAGTGAGGATACGATGCGATCGTTATATTCTTTCTTAAGTCTAGATTGATAGCTCATTATACTACTTCGTTATTTTTTTTTGCGAAACGAACCTTATTACCGTCTTCTTCAACACGGAATCCTACTCTCGTAGCATTTCCTTCTGATGAAACCAGTGAAAGGTTTGAAACATGGATGGCAGCCTCTTTCTCGATGATACCTCCTTGTGGGTTCTGAGCACTAGGTTTTGCATGTTTTTTAACCATATTAACACCCTCAACAATGGCTCTGTTTTTTTCTCTTATAATTTTGACAACTTTACCTTCAGAGCCTTTGTGCTCTCCAGCAATTACCAAAACATTATCATCTTTTTTTATTTTAATTTTCATCATAATAAGATTTATAGTACCTCAGGTGCTAGTGAAACAATCTTCATAAACTGCTTATCGCGTAGTTCACGAGCAACCGGTCCGAAAACACGAGTTCCTATCATCTCACCCGTTGGATTTAACAACACACAAGCATTATCGTCAAAACGAATGTAGGATCCATCTGCGCGTCGAACTTCTTTAGTTGTGCGAACAACTACTGCAGTCGATACTTGACCCTTTTTTACAGTACCTGAAGGCGAAGCCTCTTTTACGGTAACCACAATTTTGTCACCCAAAGACGCGTAACGTCTCTTAGTTCCACCCAAAACTCTAATTGTTAGAACTTCTTTGGCGCCAGTATTATCGGCTACTACTAATCTTGATTCTTGCTGTAACATTTTCTACTTTGCTCTTTCAATGATTTCTACTAAACGCCAGCACTTTGACTTACTCAAAGGACGCGTCTCCATAATCTTTACTGTATCGCCGATGTTACAATCGTTCTTGTCATCGTGAGCGACATATTTCTTAGTCTTTAAAACGAACTTCCCATACATTGGATGTTTTACACGCTTTACTTCTGCAACTACAATGGATTTTTCCATTTTATTACTAGTTACAATACCAATCCGATCTTTTCTTAAATTTCTTTTTTCCATGTCTTAGACGGTGATTTCTTATTGCTTAGCTGCTATTTCGGTTAAGATTCTTGCTACTGTTCTTCTAACATTTTTAATTTGCATTGGGTTTTCTAGAGGAGAAACAGCATGATTTAGTTTTAAGTCCGAAAGTTGTTTCATTGATTCAACCAACTTGTCTTTCAAGTCTTCAACGGATAATAATTTGGTTTCTGATGATTTCATAATACTTTTGAATTAGGCTTGAAAATCTCTAGCAATAATAAACTTTGTTTTTACAGGTAATTTCTGAGCAGCTAACCTTAATGCTTCTTTTGCAACATCCAATGGCACACCAGCGATTTCAAACATAATTCTTCCTGGTTTAACTACAGCAACAAAATACTCAGGTGCTCCTTTACCTTTACCCATCCTCACCTCGAGAGGTTTCTTGGTGATTGGCTTGTCTGGAAATATTTTTATCCATAGTTGACCTTCTCTTTTCATAAAACGTGTCGCTGCAATACGAGCTGCTTCAATTTGTCTAGAGGTAATGAAATTTGAATCCAGTGATTTTACACCAAACATTCCGTTGGACAATTGATTTCCACGTTGAGAAATTCCTTTCATTCTCCCTTTCTGGGCTTTTCGGAATTTTGTTCTTTTAGGTTGTAACATTATTATCTATTTATTATAGATGAATTATTTTCTTCTTCTTTGTTGTGGGCGACCGCCACCTTGTCTGCCATCTTTGTTGTGGCCTCCGCCTGTCTTCTTAGACATTCCAACTAAAGGAGAGAGTTCACGTTTTCCGTACACCTCACCCTTCATGATCCAAACTTTTATACCCAACCTACCATAAGTAGTGTGAGCTTCAACTAATGCATAGTCGATATCAGCTCGGAAAGTAGACAATGGGATTCTTCCTTCTTTGTAAGACTCAGAACGTGCCATTTCAGCACCATTCAATCGTCCAGAAATTTGAATTTTAATACCTTCAGAATTCATTCTCATGGAAGCTGCAATTGCCATTTTAATTGCACGACGATAAGAAATACGACTTTCAATCTGACGTGCAACACTTGCCGCTACTAAATGAGCATCCAATTCAGGCCTTTTGATTTCAAAAATATTGATTTGAATATCTTTAGCCGTAATCTTCTTTAATTCTTCTTTGAGCTTATCCACTTCTTGACCTGCTTTACCAATAATAATCCCTGGTCTTGCAGTAGTAATTGTAAGAGTTATCAACTTGAGTGTACGCTCGATAATGACATTCGACACACTAGCTTTTACCAAACGTGCATGGATATACTTTCTGATTTTGTCATCCTCAGCAAGTTTATCTCCGTAATCTCTTCCACCGTACCAGTTGGAGTCCCAACCTCTGATGATTCCCAAACGATTCCCGATAGGATTGGTTTTCTGTCCCATAGTTAGTTTTCAATATTATTAGCTCCAAGCACTAAAGTAACATGATTTGAGCGTTTTCTGATTCTGTGAGCGCGTCCTTGAGGAGCAGGTCGAAGTCTTTTCAACATGTTTCCACCATCCACTCTAATTTCCTTTACAAACAAATAAGCTTTTTCAACATCCACTGATTCGTTTTTAGCCTGCCAATTTGCTATGGCAGAAAGCAATAGTTTTTCAAGCTTTTTGGACGGCTCTTTTGGGCTAAATTTTAATATCGCCAATGCCTTTACAATACCTTCTCCACGAACTTGGTCTGCGACCAATCTCATTTTACGAGGTGAAGTAGGACAATTATTGAGCTTTGCATAAGCTAAATTCTTTTTAGCCTCTTTTGCTACTAATGCTGTTTCACGTTTACGTTTTCCCATTTCCGTAAATTATTTTTTTCCTTTGTTCTTTGCACCTGCATGTCCACGGAAAGATCGAGTTGGTGAAAACTCACCTAACTTGTGTCCTACCATGTTTTCTGTAACATACACCGGTACAAACTGACGTCCGTTGTGGACTCCTATGGTTTGACCCACGAAATCTGGAGTTATCAATGAAGCACGTGACCAAGTCTTGATCACTGTTTTTTTATTTTCTTCTACGTTTTTTAAAACCTTTTTTTCAAGGCTGTGTAAAACGAAGGGTCCTTTTTTTAATGAACGAGCCATAGTTGTTTATTTTTTTCTACGTTCTATAATAAATTTATTACTCGACTTTGTCTTAGATCGGGTACGGAATCCTTTAGCAGGAATTCCATTCCTTGATCTTGGATGTCCACCAGAGGCGCGTCCTTCACCACCACCCATTGGATGATCGACAGGGTTCATCGCTACTGGACGTGTTCTTGGACGACGACCTAACCATCTTGATCTTCCCGCTTTTCCTGACACCAATAATTGATGATCTGAATTAGATACCGCTCCAATTGTAGCAGTACATACGGTCATGATTGAACGTGTTTCGCCGGAGGGTAATTTTATAGTAGCCCATTTACCGTCTCGAGCCATTAACTGTGCAAATGCTCCAGCACTACGTGCCATAACTGCACCAGCTCCAGGACTCAATTCGATACACGAAATAATTGTCCCTAATGGTATATTTGAAATTGGCAAAGTGTTTCCTACTTCTGGTGAAGCACTTTCTCCTGAAGATACAGTTTGACCTACTTGCAATCCGTTAGGAGCAATTATGTATCTTTTTTCACCATCTGCATATTCTACCAAAGCAATAAATGCTGTTCGGTTTGGATCGTACTCGATTGATTTTACTTCTGCAGAAATGTCAAATTTGTTGCGTTTGAAGTCAATGATACGGTACTTCTTTTTGTGGCCTCCACCCCGATGACGGACGGTCATTTTCCCCGTGTTATTTCTTCCTCCAGAACGCTTTTTCGGAAGGAGCAAACTCTTTTCCGGCTTATCAGTAGTAATAGCGTCAAATCCATTTACTACTCTAAATCGCTGCGCTGGGGTTACTGGTTTTAATTTTCTAACTGACATCAGACGCGTTTAAATGTTATTATAAAAGTCGATGGCATCGCCTTCGGCAACTTTAACAATGGCCTTTTTAATGGCATTTGTTTTCCCTTGTTGGACACCTGTTTTGGTGAATTTAGTCTTACGTTCAGGACCGTAATTCATAGTCCGAACTTTTTGAACTGAAACGCCATAAGCCGCTTCAACTGCTTTCTTAATCTCCACCTTATTTGCTTTAGTATTTACTAAAAAGCTATAGCAATTATTCAACTCACTTGCAGTGGTTGCTTTTTCCGTAATAATAGGTTTAATTATAATACTCATTGCTTTAGTCTTTATTCAAAATTGATTCGATCTCGGCAACTGCAGTTTCAAACAGGACGATACTTGTGGCATTTGTTATTTGATAAGTATTTAATTCTGAGTTAGTTATAACCTTTGAATGTCTCAAATTGCGCGACGACAAATATACATTATTATTTGGTTCACCCAAGACCAGTAGCGACTTTTTGTTAGATATACCCAAAGCATCTAAAAATTTGATATATCCTGAAGTCTGAGGTGCATCCATTTGAAAATCTTCAAGGATAACAATCGACTTTTCTTTAGCCTTGATACTCAATGCAGATTTACGTGCCAAACGCTTAACCTTCTTGTTTACTTTCTGGCTGTAATCTCTAGGTGTAGGACCAAATACACGCCCTCCTCCACGGAAGAGCGGGTTCTTGATGCTACCTGCACGAGCTGTGCCGGTTCCTTTTTGTTTTTTAATCTTTCTAGTACTCCCTACAATTTCAGCACGCTCTTTTGTCTTGTGTGTACCTTGACGCTTATTGGCCAAATGTTGTTTAACATCTAGATATATCGCGTGATCGTTAGGTTCTATTCCGAAAACCGATTTATCGAGTTTTAATTTTCGACCGGTATCTTTTCCGTTATTGTTTAGTATTATTAATTCCATTATTTCTGAACAATTATATATGCGTTCTTGTGTCCTGGAACACATCCTTTGACAACCAAAAGATTTTTCTCAGCAACAACTTTAACTACGTTCAAGTTTTGAACCTTTACTTTGACATTTCCCATTTGACCCGCCATGCGCATTCCCTTGAATACACGTGCAGGATAAGAAGCTGCTCCAATAGATCCTGGCGCTCTTAGACGGTTGTGCTGTCCGTGAGTGGCCTGACCTACTCCGGCAAATCCATGACGCTTAACAACCCCTTGGAAACCTTTCCCTTTTGAAGTTCCTGACACATCAACAAACTCACCTTCTCTAAAATGATCAACCGTTATGGTATCTCCTAACTTAAAATCTTTATCAAAATTTTGGAATTCGACTAGCTTCTTTTTTGGAGCTGTATTTGCTTTCTTAAAGTGACCTAAAGAAGCATTACTGGCTCTTTTTTCTGCCTTGTCATCGAAACCCAATTGAAGTGCATTATACCCGTCAACCGCTTCGGTTCTGACTTGGGTAACCACGCATGGACCTAGCTCTAGTACAGTACAAGGAATATTCTTCCCGTTCTCATCAAAGAGACTCGTCATGCCGATTTTTCTACCTATTAACCCAGACATTGATTATTGTTTTATATTAATTAATTAAACTTTAATTTCTACTTCTACACCACTGGGAAGTTCAAGTTTCATCAAGGCGTCAATTGTCTTAGATGAAGAACTATAAATGTCCAAAAGGCGCTTATAAGAACATAACTTAAACTGCTCCCTCGACTTTTTATTAACGTGAGGAGAACGCAATACAGTAAAGATCTTTTTGTGTGTTGGTAAAGGAATCGGACCAGTTACAATTGCTCCGGTAGTCTTTACCGTCTTTACGATCTTATCAGCAGACTTATCCACCAAGTTGTGATCGTACGATTTTAATTTAATTCTAATTTTTTGGCTCATATTGAGTTGCTTTATGCGTTTTTACCTTTAACATCTGCAATTACCGCTTCTGATACATTCGAAGGAGTTTCTGCATAATGATCAAATTCCATTGTTGATGTTGCTCGTCCAGAAGAGAGTGTTCTAAGCGAGGTTACATAACCGAACATTTCGGATAACGGAACCATTGCTTTAACTACTTTAGATCCTGCTCGATCGTCCATCGCGTTTACTTGACCTCTACGACGATTTAAATCTCCAACAACGTCTCCCATATTTTCTTCAGGTGTCAACACCTCAAGTTTCATAATAGGTTCCATTATTACTGCTTTAGCAGCTTTTGCTGATACTTTAAACCCTAATTTAGCAGCAAGCTCAAAGGATAATGAATCAGAATCTACAGGGTGGAACGAACCATCATGTAAAGTGATTTTCATGGAATCTAATTCGAAACCAGCTAAAGGACCATTTTTCATTGATTCTTTAAATCCTTTTTCAACAGAAGGAATATATTCTTTAGGAACATTTCCACCTTTTATTGCATTTACAAATTCAAGACCTGTCTTGCCTTCTTCGGCTGGCTCAATTGTAAATACGATATCGGCAAATTTACCACGACCACCCGTTTGCTTCTTATAAATCTCACGGTGTTTTGCGTTACCTGTCAATGCTTCTTTGTATTCTACCTGTGGTTGTCCTTGGTTTACTTCAACCTTAAACTCACGACGGAGACGGTCAACAATAATGTCCAAGTGCAACTCTCCCATTCCTGAGATAATAGTTTGTCCAGAAGCTTCGTCTGTTTTTACTTGAAACGTAGGGTCTTCTTCTGCTAGTTTAGCTAAAGACATCCCGAGTCTGTCAACATCAGCTTTTGTTTTAGGCTCAACGGCAATCCCAATAACTGGATCAGGAAAGTCCATACTTTCTAAAACAATAGGATGTTTTTCGGCGGTGAGCGTATCTCCGGTTTTAATATCTTTAAAACCAACAGCTGCTCCAATATCACCTGCTTCGATAAAATCGATTGAGTTTTGCTTGTTAGAGTGCATCTGGTAGATACGAGAAATACGCTCTTTATTCCCTGTTCTGTTGTTCAAAACATAAGAACCTGCGTCTAATCTTCCAGAGTAAGCTCTAAAAAATGCCAAACGCCCTACATAAGGATCGGTTGCAATTTTAAAAGCTAAAGCTGCGAAAGGCTCAGAAACGTTTGGTTTACGAGATATTTCTTCTTCAGTATCAGGATTCATACCGATAATCGCGTCCTTATCCTGGGGAGATGGTAAATAGCGACAAACAGCATCTAATAGAAACTGAACTCCTTTATTTTTAAATGAAGAACCACAAATCATTGGGATGATACTCATATCTTGAGTGGCAGCACGTAAAGCGTTGTGCACTTCATCTTCAGTGATCGAATCTGGATCCTCAAAAAACTTTTCTAATAAATTTTCGTCATATTCGGCAACGGCTTCAATAAGCGCAGCACGATAAGTATGAGCTTCTTCTTTGAGGTCCTCAGGAATGTCGATTACATCAAACGTTGATCCGTAATTGTCTTCATGCCATACAATTGCTCTGTTTTTAATCAAATCAACAATCCCTCTAAAATCTTCTTCATCACCAATGTTTAAAACGATTGGCACTGCATTAGACTTAAGCATGCTTTTAACCTGATTACAAACCATCAGGAAGTTAGAACCTTGACGGTCCATTTTATTTACAAAACCAATTCTTGGAACTTTGTAATTATCTGCCAAACGCCAATTGGTCTCCGACTGTGGCTCAACTCCATCAACAGCACTAAACAAAAAAACCAATCCATCGAGTACTCTGAGTGATCGGTTTACCTCGACTGTAAAATCTACGTGGCCGGGGGTGTCAATAATGTTGAAGTGATAGGGTTTAGACTCTTCAGTAGTTTCTCCTTGTTCAGAAGGGAACTGCCATGTACAAGTAGTTGCAGCGGAGGTAATTGTAATTCCACGCTCTTGCTCTTGTTCCATCCAGTCCATTGTTGCTGCTCCGTCGTGAACTTCACCAATCTTGTGGCTAACTCCTGTGTAGAACAAAACTCGTTCTGTGGTTGTAGTTTTACCAGCATCAATGTGCGCAGCAATACCAATGTTACGAGTATATTTTAAATCTCTAGCCATTTCTAATTAAAATCTAAAATGTGAAAATGCTTTATTTGCTTCAGCCATTTTGTGAGTATCAACTCTTTTCTTAACTGCTGCACCTTCTTCTTTCGCTGCCGCGAGAACCTCTTGGGCCAACCTGAGGGCCATCGATTTTTCATTCCGCTTGCGTGAATAAGAAATAAGCCATTTCATGGCTAAAGATACTTTTCGATCTGGTCTAATCTGCATTGGAATCTGGAAAGTTGCTCCGCCTACTCTTCTGCTTCTAACCTCAACGTGAGGCATCACATTAGAAAGGGCTTCTTTCCATAATTCGAGTGCTGATTTTTCCTCGTCTTGTTTGCGACTCTCAACGATATCCATTGCATCGTAAAAAATCTTGAATGCTATGGATTTTTTTCCATCCCACATTAACATGTTTACAAAACGTGTAACGAGTTGATCCTTAAAACGAGGATCCGGAAGTAACGGACGTTTTTTTGCTTGTCTTTTTCTCATGATTTCTGCTTAAAGAATTAAAGTTATTTTTTGGGTCGTTTTGCACCGTATTTCGAACGGCGTTGTAATCTGCCTTCAACACCAGCGGTGTCGAGTGCTCCTCTTACAATGTGATAACGGACCCCCGGTAAATCTTTAACTCTTCCTCCACGTACCAATACTATCGAGTGCTCTTGGAGGTTGTGTCCTTCTCCCGGTATGTAAGCATTGACCTCCTTACCGTTGGTCAGTCGAACCCTTGCAACTTTTCTCATTGCAGAGTTCGGCTTTTTAGGTGTGGTGGTGTACACTCTTGTACAAACACCACGTCTTTGTGGACACGAATCCAAAGCAGCCGATTTACTCTTCTTGGTAATTGTGACTCTTCCTTTTCGAACTAATTGTGCTATAGTTGGCATAATCTTATAATAAATCCCCCTTTTTATGGGCGTGCAAATGTAGAAAATATTTTCTTGTATTCAAACCTTGTGAAGGCAAAATTTTGCTCTTTTTTAAAAATAAATTATTTGTCTGCTGAAACTCAAATACATAATGGCTTATTAAATATTGCTTTTAAGGCTTATTTTAAATTAATGCTCTCAGCGAATATTGGTTTTATTTAATTACTTTTTATTTAATACATTCATTATAAAACAAAAGTAATCTTTCGTTAAATTGACAGTATCATAGTCCTCATCTAGGAATTCAAAAATGAAATTACTTAGTTTTTATTGATTTTTTGAAGATTTTCCCTACAGTTTTTTTACTAAAACATCGAAATCAAGAACCAAATTATAGATTAAAACCGATCCTTCTGGTGGTTTTAATCTATAATTTCAATAAATCAGTCCGAATGAACAAACTCCATGAAAAAAAACCAAAAAAAGGATCAAATCATATCCATTAAGGTTTTCCTTTTAAACTAAAAAATAGTTAATGATCCCAAATTAGAATAGCCACTGTTGACTTATTTTGAAACAGAACTCTTAATTGCTGAAGTAATTGAAAGAAATTTTCTTTTGCTTTTTACTAATGCAGCTGATCATTATGAAAATGCTATTAAAGGATCAATTAAATATTGGGGAGGAACAGATTCAGAAGCTTAAAACTATCTTGGTCAAGAAAGTGTCACTCATACTTATGTGAGTATGGGAAAACAAAGAAAAAATAGGGGCACAAAAATGAATTGCATCATACAACAAAGGTTTTGAAGTATGGAACTAATGGAGAAGATTAGATTTTCCTGTTTTTATAGCTCCATAAGCTTCGAAAACTGATAACCAAAAACCTATATATCGTTTGACTTATCCAACCGTTGAATTAAGTTTAAATGAAACGAATTTAAATTCTGCAGGTACTGCAATTGGTGGAGATGAATTGGAAATAAAATTATTTTGGGACGTTAACTAGCTAGTAAAATAATAATTATTTTTAAAACCACCCATGGGTGGTTTTTTTTTAAATATTGAATGGATTGAAAATCAATAATTATATTATATTTGCAACCGCTAGGGAGAAATGGCAGAGTGGTCGAATGCGGCAGTCTTGAAAACTGTTGAGGGTCACACCTCCGGGGGTTCGAATCCCTCTTTCTCCGCAAGTAAATTCCCTAATGTATTTAATATCAATACGTTAGGGTTTTATGTTATGGATATTTGTACGATTATTGTACGGCCAGTGATCTAAAACCCCAAAAAATCCAACATTAAACTCTCAATTTCTAACCCCACCCCTTCAAAATAAATCTATTTTCCTTTTGGGGATACGCTGGTGAAATGGGTATATAATCTAATCTTCTGATCCATCTGTGGGTTTTCTATGCAAAAACGTGACATATGTCATTTTTTAAATGGTTCAATAATTATATTTTAGCTTTTAATTATAAATCAATTAAAATGAAAAAATTATTATTATCAATTTTATTATTAGGTACAATTTCATTAAATGCTCAATATTGTTTGTTTTTTGACATTAAAGCAGAGAATCCCGAAATGGTTGTGTCAGCACTTTCTTCTGCAATGAATACTGAATGGGGTAAGAATATTCAAGGGACAAAGTCATTATTTGCATATGCTATTAATGGATCAACTGAGTCTACACATTCACTTCAAATATGCTTTCCTAATGAAGAGGCTTTTGAACAAGCTTTTATGTCTTATGGTCAATCACTTGAGGCAC